>JAEEGL015137067.1_pt1 | contig 37566 bp, 28 predicted proteins | sample 9134231 | NCBI WGS metagenome assembly JAEEGL01 (sample SAMN16246548, study PRJNA631951) | gut metagenome | biome: gut microbiome; feature: rumen; material: fiber-attached | host: Bos | place: Iran: Karaj | collected 2018-10 | reverse complement strand
AGAAGGCGGCTGACGCTTTCAATTCCGAACGCAAAGTTCCAAGGAGGTGCCGTCAGTCCATTACCTTCTTATTATACAAAAATAAGCATAGCCTGTCACCACTGGTTCAGCAGTTCAAGACTATGCTAATATTGTACCAAAAGAGGTGGACAGCCGATGAAAAAGGCAGTTTACAGTCTCGTGCTTTCGGAGGATGTCGTCGAAGCCGTTGACCGTATGGCATATGCGCGCGGCACGAGCCGTTCCAATCTGATCAATCAGCTTCTGGCAGAGGCAGTCGGATATGTGACGCCGGAGCGCCGCATGGCGGAGATTCTGCAAACGCTTTCCGAGCAGATGACAGGGCTTTTCCAGTTGCAGGAGCAGGCGACCGACGGTATGCTGACGATTCGCAGTCCGCTGCGGTACCGCTATAAGCCGACGATCCGTTACCGCGTCGAGCTTTACCGCCAGCCTGAGCACGCAATCGGTGTGATGCACGCATCCTTCCGGACGCAGAATCAGTCATTGATCGACGAGGCGGAACGCTTCTTCGAGCTCTGGTCGCAGGCGGAATGTGCAAACAGGCTCTGTACGCGCGAGGATTACAAGGTCGCGGACGGCTGCTGGGACAGGCGTTTCCGCATCAAGGCAGGGCAGGAGGCATCCGCGCAGGAGATCGGTTCGGCAATCGGTCAGTATATCAAGCGCGTCGATGCGGCACTGAAAGCCTATTTTGCCGCGCTGCCCGATCACGATGCGGCAGGGGATGCCGTGATGCAGTATTTCAGCAAATAGAAAGGAGACGACCGTGATTGAACAGGATTATCTGCTGCGGCAGATCAAGGAGTTTATAGCGTTTATGATGAAGCTGCTTTTTGATGCGGAACTGCATTCCGCGGATGCGCTCACCGAATATCAGCAGCACAGCGGCGGCGATGATACGCTGTTCCGCATGATTGACAGCGGACAGATTCTCGAAGCGGAGCAGCTGCTCTATGACAGTATGCAGACGAAAACCGCGGACAATCTGCTGAAAGGCTATTCGTTTTATCAGTATCTTGCGCAGCAGGAGGACGAGTTCCTCGAGGCACATCATTACAGCCGCGGTCTGATCCGGGACGGTGTACGGCGGCTTGCGGCGCTGTTTGATGCAGCGCATCTGGCGGATATCTTTCTGCCGGAGCTTGACTGAATCGGTTATAAACTGTTATTTTTACAGCAAGGAGGCTCATTTCTATGAATGCGAATAAAATGACACAGAAAACACTCGAAGCCATGCAGAATGCGCAGTCGCTCTGCACGGGCTATCAGAACAATGCCGTCGAGCCGGTGCATATTTTGACGGCTCTGCTCCAGCAGTCGGACGGTCTGATTCCGCAGCTGGTGCAGCGCATCGGCATCAGTGCGCAGGGCTTTGCAAAGGCTGCCGAAAAGGAGGTCGCGGCGCTGCCGCATGTCACCGGTTCCGGCAGACAGCCCGGTATGGTCTATATTTCCAATGATACGGAGCAGCTCTACAATCAGGCGGAGGAGCTCGCAAAGCAGATGCAGGATGAATATGTCTCTGTCGAGCATGTCTTTCTTGCGATGCTCAAGAGCAATGACCAGACGCTCAAAAAGCTGTTTCAGCAGTTTTCGGTCAATGAGCCGAAGGTGCTGAATGCACTGAAAGAAATCCGCGGAAATACGCGCATTACAAATGAAACACCCGAGGCGACATACGATGTCCTCAAAAAATACGGTCAGGATCTGACAGACCGTGCGAAGAAGCATCAGCTGGATCCGGTCATCGGCAGAGATGCGGAAATCCGCAATGTCATCCGGATTCTGTCCCGTAAGACGAAGAACAATCCGGTGCTGATCGGTGAACCGGGCGTCGGCAAGACCGCGATCGCAGAGGGCCTTGCACAGCGTATCGCGCGCGGTGACGTCCCCGAATCGCTCCGCGACCGCACGATCTTCTCGCTTGATCTCGGCGCGCTCGTTGCCGGTGCAAAGTACCGCGGCGAATTTGAGGAGCGTCTGAAGGCGGTTTTGCAGGAGGTCAAGAAGTCCGAGGGCAAGATTCTGCTGTTCATTGATGAGCTGCATACGATTGTCGGCGCAGGCAAGACCGACGGCGCCATGGATGCAGGCAATCTGCTGAAGCCGATGCTCGCGCGCGGTGAGCTGCACTGCATCGGTGCGACCACGCTTGACGAATACCGCAAATATATCGAAAAGGATGCTGCCCTTGAACGCCGGTTCCAGCCGGTGCAGGTCGGTGAGCCGACCGTTGAGGATACGATTTCGATTCTCCGCGGACTGAAAGAGCGCTATGAGGTCTATCACGGCGTCAAGATTCACGATACGGCGCTGATTGCCGCGGCAACGCTCTCGAACCGTTATATCTCCGACCGTTTCCTGCCGGATAAGGCGATAGATCTGGTCGATGAAGCCTGTGCCATGATCCGCACGGAAATGGATTCCATGCCGACGGAAATGGATGAGATCGCGCGTAAGATCATGCAGCTCGAAATCGAGGAGGCTGCGCTGAAAAAGGAGACCGATTCCGTTTCGGCGGCGCATCTTGCCGATCTCCAGAAGGAACTCGCCGACAACCGCGATAAATTCGCACAGATGAAGGCACAGTGGGAAAACGAAAAGGGCGGCATCAGCAAGGTGCAGGAGCTCCGCGCACAGCTCGAACAGCTCAAAGCCGAGATCGAAAATGCCGAGCGGCAGTATGATCTGAATAAGGCGGCAGAGCTCAAATACGGCAGGCTGCCCGAAATCCAGAAGCAGCTCGAAGAAGCCGAAAACACCGCGCAGAACGGTGCTGCGGCAAAGCTGCTCCGTGATGCCGTCACCGAGGATGAGATCGCAAGAATCGTCGCACGCTGGACCGGTATCCCCGTGACAAAGCTCATGGAGGGCGACCGCGAAAAGCTGCTGCATCTCGATGATACGCTGCACAAGCGCGTGATCGGTCAGGATGAAGCGGTCGAGAAGGTCAGCGAGGCAATCCTGCGCTCGCGTGCCGGCATTCAGGACCCGAACCGTCCGATCGGCTCGTTCCTGTTCCTCGGTCCGACCGGTGTCGGCAAGACCGAGCTTGCGAAAACCCTCGCAGAAGCGCTCTTTGACGATGAACGCAACCTCATCCGCATTGATATGTCCGAATATATGGAGAAATTCAGCGTCAGCCGTCTGATCGGTGCGCCTCCCGGATATGTCGGCTATGAGGAGGGCGGTCAGCTGACCGAAGCCGTCCGGAGAAAGCCCTACAGCGTTGTGCTGCTCGATGAGATTGAGAAGGCGCATCCGGATGTGTTCAATCTGCTGCTGCAAGTTCTCGACGACGGCAGAATCACCGATTCGCAGGGCAGAACCGTCGATTTCAAGAATACAATTCTGATTATGACCTCGAATATCGGCGCCGATGCGCTGCTCGAAGGCATCCAGCCGGACGGCACGATCTCTGACGCCGCAAAGAAGCAGACCGATGCGCTGCTGCATCAGCGGTTCCGTCCGGAATTCCTCAACCGTCTGGATGAGATCATTCTCTATAAGCCGCTCACGAAGCAGGAGATCGGCGGCATTGTCGATCTGCTGATTGCAAACCTGCAAAAGCGTCTGGCGGAGCAGCAGATTCGTGTCGAACTGACACCTGCCGCAAAGGATGCCGTCATTGAACAGGGCTATGACCCGAATTTCGGTGCGCGTCCGCTCAAGCGTCTGATTCAGCGCAAGATCGAAACGCTGCTGGCAAAGAAGCTGCTTGCAGAGCCGCTTCCGCAGGGCAGCACCGTGACCGTCGATTATTCGGGCGGCGCATTTACCTGCTGACCATTCTCTTTACCTCCCATAAACAGGAAGCCCCGAACCCAAAGCATCTGCCGCGGGTTCGGGGCTTTCCTATGCCTGACACGAATTCAGGATTACGGTTTTGTTTATGCTGTCATTCGACCGGCAGCTTTGCAATGATGCGCAGAATGCCGATGACATCCTTTTCGTCAATCGTGCCGTCGCCGTTGACGTCGGCGTTCTTTTTGCCCTGTGCGCTGATATCGGCGGAGCTGTCCTCTGCGACGAATCGCGCGAGCAGGACGGCATCGGATACATCGACGTTTTCCTTGCAGTTGACATTGCCGCGGGTGTTGATTGCGGTTTCCTCATCAGGATGCGCGAGTCCTTCATAAAGTCTGGTGACTGCGGTTATTTCACCGTTGCCTGTCGCGTCGGGCAGCTTGAATTCCAGTGTCAGCGGCTTGATTTCAGAGCGTTCAAATTTTCCGTCCTTGTAATCGGTGCCGAGCGTGACAAAGAAATGTGTTGCAGGAACGGTTCCCTGAACGTAACCGAAGTCCAGAACCTTCAGCATTCCGGTTACATTATGTACATTGATGTTGAATCTGCGTTCCTCGATCATGTTGACCTGAATTTTGCTGAGATCAACCGATTTCACCGTGCTGCCGTCCTCACTCATCTGAATGACGGCTTTCGGCTCGGTTGCGGTTTCCAGATAGGCGTTCCAAAGTGCATTCGTGCCGCGGTAATGACCTTCCCCATCCCAGACAGGCTGTGTATTTTCGCTGATGCAGGTGGACGTTACGTTGGTGTTGCGCTCAGGCAGTACAATCTGCGGGGAGGCATCCGTGACGGACGGTTCTTTGCTGATTTCTGTCGGGTCGGGCAGCTTGAATTCCAGCGTCAGCGGCTGGATCTCCATGCCTTCGTATTGTCCGTCCTTGTAGTCTGTGCCGAGTTTGACATAGAATTGTGCTGTATTATCTGTTTCCTGTGTGTAGCCGTAATCCAGAACCTTCAGTTGATATCTTACATTATGGCCATAGATGTTGAAGCTGCGCTGCTCAGTCATCTGGACATAAATTTCGGTGAGATCAAGGGATTTCACTGTTTTGCCGTCTTCACTCAGCTGCATACCGATTTTCGGTTCTGTTGCGGTTTCCAGCTTAACACTCCAAAGTGCGTTTGTGCCGCGATAATGCCCCTGTTCGTCGAAAACAGGCTGGGTATCATTGCTGACGCACCATGTCGTCACAGTTGTAGAAACTTTCGTGTTCTCCTTCGGCAGAAGAATATCTGCGGTTACATTCGTCACGGCCGGTGCTGTCTCTTCACTGATATTTATCATCATGCTGGTTTTTCTTCCGTTAGCGATTTCTGCGGTCATCAATGTTTTGCCGGGCTTGATTCCTTTGAGCAGAAGATGGTTTTCGTCCTGTGATACAATCTCGACGATGTCCTTGTCGAACTTGTAGGTCAGCAGCGATTCGGGCGTGACGCCAGAAACATCGAAAAAATACAGATCACCAAGCTGCATGTTTCCGTTGCCGTAAATGACGAGTGGATCGCCGGTCCTATTCTCGGTCGAATGCGTATAGGTCGTATCATGGGTATATGTTGCATCGGTCGTCGCGATGTTGCTGATTTCAGGCAGAACCTCCACATAGCAGATGCATGCATTGTCCTTGCCTGCTTCAAGCGTGACTTTAGTTTTTCCGGGCTTGAGACCGCGGAGAATGAAATACCGTCTGTCGCCTTTGACGACCTCTGCGACGGATTCATCTTCAACGGTAAACTGGAGCCCGTTCTTTTCCACGAGGTTTTCATAAAATCCTGCGACCGGAACGCCGAAGGTATTTCCTTCGTTCATAACGATGATGTCACCCAAGAAACAGAAGTTCATAAATGCATCCGAGCAGTCGGTTACGTTGGGGTCAAGGGTATCCACAGCAACCTTGATTGTCGCGGTCTGACCGTCAGAGGACTTTGCAGTCAGCGTAGTGTTTCCGGCTTTTCGTGCGCGAAGTGTGACGGACTGGGACTCGGATCCGACGATTTCAGCGATTGTCGGGTCTGCAAGGGCATACTGAACTGTTACGCCCTTTCTGACACCGAATACAGGGATGCTGCGGTCAGAGAATGCAGAAACGGTTAATGAGACAGTATCGCCCTTGAGCTCCTGACCCTCATATTGGCCGAGAGAGAAGCGGAGTTTCGTGCCGGTCGTTGGCAGGGTTGTGATATGTGTCATGACTGTTGAGGTCACAGTTGTGTAGGTTGTATTGTTGGTGGTTGCAGTCATATCGGCCGAGGTCGGTATGCCGGTTGTGACTTCGGTATGTGCAGGCTCGGTGTAATTCGGATCACAGAGCTTGACATTGCCGTAGATATTCGTACCGTTGGCAAATTCCAGAATGGATATGCCGGCGATCCGGATCGGGTTGGGCATCTTGGTATCATAGAACACCGTGTGGTCGGGCATGTTCTTGATCCGGAGCGCATAGATGATATCGCCCTTTAAGGTGACATCGAGGCGCTTGAAGGAATAATCAAGATTTTCAACGACCTTGTTCGGCTCCGTGCCGGTGTTCCAGGATGCGACAACTTCATTCGTATCCAGGCGGATGAGCTCGCAGTCGAGTGCCGGGAGCGCAAGACCGAGGATATCCTCAATGGTGATCTTGATATTGAATTTACCCTGAAGCGGAACATTCCTCAGGTCTGCGGTGGTTTGTGTCATAACCGCTTCGGCGGGTTCATCCGGGCCGGATGTGTTGACAATGGTGCCGGGAACGGAAATGTTCGTCTTTGTCCCGGATGAGAAGAATGTCGTCGAATCGGTCGCCGGCGTGGTGGTCGTACTGTTGAAGTAAAAATGGCCGCTTCCTGTGAGATAGGTTGCATCCGTCGTGACGGCGGTTGTCACAGGCGCTGTGGTCACGGCAGGCTCCGCCGAGACCGGAACGGACAGCAGCGCCGGTGCGCCCGTGCCGGTGAGGAATGACAGCGCGCATACACCGGCTGTCATGACGGACAGGATTTTGCTCTGTTTCATGATTTTCACCCTTTCAGATCAAATTGTTCGGCAGTTGACGCTTTGTGTGAAATGTTGTCTGTCAGTTGCTGCTGCTGTCTGCAAGAATCTGCTCCCATGATGTCTCTTTTCTTGCGAGGGTACTGCGCGTGTAGAACATCAGAATGTACTGGACATCATCGGCGGACAGCTCACCGTCCTGATTGATATCAGCGGCGGCGAGCTGATTTGCGTCCGCCAATGCCCTCTCAGCGACAATCTCCGTATACAGATTCAGTGCAAGCTGCGCATCTTCTGCGCTGACTGTACCGTCTCCGTCGAGATCGCCTTTTTGCAGAATCAGAGGATTTTTCCCTCCCGTATAATAAGCCTCTGATACGAGATATTCTATGTTGTACGGATTGGATTCCGTCAGATACGCGATGATCTGCGCGGCATCCGTGTCCTTCGGATATGCATTGGAAGCATCTCCGGTGTTCGGCTCCGTCCGGCACATGACCGCAAAATACTGCGCATCTGCGTCGGTTTCCCTGCCCGAAGAAACCGTGTATGCATTTCTCGCTTCCAGCAGCTGATAATTTCCGCTGAGCTTGAGCGCTTCTGCAATATACGATTCCGTCCTGTGCGTATCGGTCGGCGTCAGGTAATCCGTGCGGCAATACGCTGCCGGAATGCCGAGATCGTCCTGCATCTGCTGCAAGGTCTCATTCGGAATTCTGACAGTCAGCCGGACGGTTTCGCGTTTTTCAAGCGCTGCATCCTTGATGTATTTGTCATAGGCTGCCTGCGTCTGCGCTTCGGAGATTTCTTTGTACTGCGCGTCCAGCTTGACAAAGTCGGTATCAAAGCCGTCGGCGCCGAAGGTTGCAAGTTCGGTTGTCATACCGCCGACTTTAAATCCGAATTCCTCGCTCACTTTGTATATCATCCGGCAGAGATCATATGCAGAATACAGCTGATTGGAACCCATACGGTGCTCCACCGAGTCATAATACCAGTCCGGCGCATTTGCTTTCAGGTACTCGTTGACCCTGACGGCATCTTCGGCACTGATGAATAAGCTGATTCCGCTGTAATTGAAGCTGCCGCAGTCCGGATAATAGTGAAATGCCTTGAGCGGATACTGCCTGCTGAGTGCATCATAGAGCGCCGCTGCCTCGCGGTAATTCAGATGCGAGATGCGGAATTCGCTGTCATTGTAGCCTATGCCGTAGGCGCTGTGTTTCTCGAAAACGAAGTCCTGCGGCAACGCGTTTTTGATGTCGGCAATGATCGCGTCTGTTTTTTTCGTCACTTCATCTTTGGTGAGATTAAACTCGATCTTGATGCCGGAGCTGCCGTCGCCGTATACACTGTAAATGTTGTATTCGCGCTTTGTGCTTGCATATCTCAGTGTCTTCGGTTCCGTTTCGGAATCCGGCTCGGAAACCAGCTTATACTCCCCGAGCCTTGTGCGGTGGAAGGTTTCCTCTGCCGCCTGCGCCGGAATGCCTGCACCTGCAAGCATCGCGGCGGTCAGCAGCATTGCGGTCATTTGAAATCGTTTCATAGGTACTCCTCCTCTCAGAAATACCAGATATACGGTTCCTCCTGTGTCATCGGGTAGAAATAGGATGCGTCCGCAGTCACCTCGAAATTGTATGCCGGCTCATCGGGCAGCGAATAGCCCTTCGGGATCGGAACGGCGAAGATGAAGTGCCGCTGTGTCTGGTCGGAATCCTGCCGGTAGACCATGCCGTCGATGCGGAGATCATCCGGACTGAGCGAGATTTCGGTCAGATCGGCGTCGGTCGCATGCGTCCGCAGGTGAATGATCAGCAGATCGTAGCGGTCGTAGTTGAAGTCACGAATCTGTGCGTATTCGTCGCCCCACGGCTCCGCGTCAAAGATTTCCCACCAGCAGTCGAGCGTATCGTCGCTGTAATCGGGATTGTAGACCTGCCACTTGGTCACGGTGCGGTCATTTTCATCCGGTACCGGACCCGTGCCCGAACCCTGATGCACGCTTGTTGCCATTGTGTCCGTGCTCTGCGAGACGGGCTCATCTGCCGTAGACATCGAGGTCATATACGATGCCGAGGTCTGCGTATAGTGTGTCATTTCGGCGTTCGTGGAAGTCTTCTCGGTGTGCACGGATGTTTTTCCGGTTGCCGTTGTTCTGTTTGTTCCGGACGATGCCTGCGTGTCCGACGAAACGGTTGTACGGGGTCTCGTGCTGTTTTCCGTCGCAGTTGATCTGCTTGTCGCGCTTGCAGTTGTGCGGGTCGAGCTTGCAGTTGATCTGCTTGTCGCACTTGCCGATTTCGCAGTCGTTGTTTGCGTTGCCTTCGTGGATTTGGGTGCAGCGGTCGTGCGGCTGGTGACGGAACCTGTTTCCGAGATGCGCTTTGCGGTTGTTGTCAATTTGGGTGCCGTGGTTGTTTTTGCGGTTGTTGTTTTGGTTGTGCCGGAGGACGGCTTTGTCGAATGCTCGGAAGCCGTGCTCTTTTCGGTATTTGTATCCTTCGTGTGTTCGGTATCCGATTCCGGCGGATTTTCCGCATTCTGCGAGGTTTTTTCCGTGCTGCCGGTATCCTTTTCACTCCGCGCTTCGGTGACGGTCGATGTCATCGAGGTACGGTGCCCCTGTGAATCGGATTTTGTCGGCGCAGCGGTTTCATTCTCATCGGGTGCTGTGGTCACACCGGCTGCATCATCGGATGTGCCGGATTCGGTCACGATTGTGATATCCGGCTGACTGTCAACAGAAGGAATGGACGGTGATTTCAGCCGCGGATAGACTGCGGCGAAGATCACGACGGCAATGCAGGCTGCCATGGCAGGGACGCCGTAACGCAGCCATGCAAACCGCCGCTGCTTTTTCTGCGGATTGGAAGCCGCTTCGATATATTCTGCGGGAAGCTCTCCGAGCAGTTCCATAAACTCGAGTTCTTTCACAGCAATCCCTCCTTCCGCAGTTGATTGCACAGCCGTTTCCGGATGCGCGACAGGGTGACTTTCACATTGTTTTCCGACATATCAAACAGCTCCGCCAGCTCAGGTACGGAGGATGCATGATAATAACGCCGGACAAACAGGCTGCGTTGGTGTTCAGGGAGTGTCCCGAGAAAACGTGTGACTGCATCGAGCACCGCGCGCCGGTCAATCTCATGCTCCACATTTTCCGGAGATGCGATGATCTCTGAGATTTCCGAGAGCGCTGCCGTCATTTGACCGCCGCCGCGCTTCTCCGCGTGTGCCGCTGCATATTTTTTGAGGGCAAAATTACGTACCAGCGTCAGAAAGTACGCTCCGAAATTATTGGGATGCGCAGGCGGAATCGCATTCCATGCGCCGAGCAGTGCGTCGTTGAGACATTCCTCTGCGTCCTCCTCTGTCCCGAGAATATTGCGCGCAACTGACCGGCAGAGCGCGCCGTAACGTCCGGACGTTTCGCGCAGCGCCTGCTCATTTCGTTCCTCAAACATGGTGAGGATTCTTTCGTCGTTCGTGGCATCCACCGCCTTTCGCGTTTTTGCCTTCACCCATAATGACCGTTTTTTCCGGAAAAGGTTACACATTACGGGCAAAGTTTTTTTCTTAAATTTTTTTGTTCGTATTTGCGTAGTTTGATGATAAAGCAAAGATGATTTATGAATCAGGCTTGTGCAGATTTTATCTCAGGGCGTATCCGGCGCAGTCTGTACTGTCTGTGCAAACTGGCTCTGATAGAGCTCTGCATAAAATCCGCCCGCTTTCAGCAGGGAATCGTGATCGCCCTGCTCGATGATATGTCCGTCTTTCATGACGAGAATCAGATCAGCCTCGCGGATTGTCGAGAGCCGGTGTGCAACGATAAAGCTCGTCCGACCCTGCATCATGGTCCGGAAGGCAGACTGAATCTTCTGCTCGGTGCGCGTGTCGATTGAGGACGTTGCCTCATCGAGAATCAGCATCGGCGGCAGACAGAGCATCAGCCGCGCAATGCAGAGAAGCTGCCGCTGTCCCTGCGAGAGTGCGCCGTTTTTGTCGCTGATGACTGTATCATAGCCCTGCGGCAGACGCTTGATGAAGCTGTGTGCATGTGCCGCCTTTGCCGCCGCGATAATCTGCTCGTCGGTCGCGTCCGGCTTGCCCATGCGGATATTCTCGCGGACGGTCGCCGCCTTGAGCCATGTCTCCTGCAAGACCATGCCGATATTCTGCCGCAGGCTGTCCCGCGTCACATTGCGGATATCGTGTCCGTCGATGCAGACCGCGCCGTCATTTACATCATAGAACCGCATGATCAGATTGATGAGCGTGGTCTTGCCGCAGCCGGTCGGTCCGACGATTGCGACACGCTGTCCGGATTTCACATTGACCGAGCAGTGCTCGATCAGCGGACGCTCCGGCACATAGGAGAACGAAATATCCTGAAACTGTACATCGCCCCTGACATCGGTCAGCACGGCGGCATCCGGCGCATCGGGAATCTCGGTCGGCTCGTCGATCAGCGAGAAGATGCGGTCGGCGCAGGCGAGTGCGTTTTGCAGCTCGGTCATTACGCCGGAAATCTCGTTGAACGGCTTGGTATACTGGTTTGCGTAGCTGAGGAAGCAGGAGAGCTGTCCGACGCTGATGCTGCCGCGGATTGCCGCGAGCGCGCCGGTCAGTCCGACTGCCGCATACACAAGCGCATTGACAAATCGCGTGCAGGGATTTGTCAGCGAGGAATAGAAGGTCGCCTTCAGGGAGGCTTCGGTCAGGCGGTCGTTGATCTCGTCGAAATCGCGCATGGTTTCCGCTTCGTGACCGAATGCCTGCACGATCTTCTGATTTGCAACGGTTTCATTGATGATCGCGGTCTGCTCGGCGCGCGTTTCCGCCTGTACGCGGAACATTTTATATGTACGCTTGGCGATGAATGCTGCAACGAACAGCGACAGCGGTGTCATGACAATGACAACCAGCGTGATCGCAGGATGAATCAGCAGCATGAAGATCAGCGTACCGAGGATTGTCAGGACGCCCGTGAAGAGCTGCGTAAAGCCCATGAGCAGACCGTCCGCGAACTGATCGACGTCGGAGATCATACGGCTGACCGTGACGCCGGTCGGGTGGCTGTCCAGATAGGAGAGTGGCAGGTGCTCAATGCGGTCAATCGCGCGGTTGCGGATATCCTCAATCACTTCATAGGTGATCTTGTTGTGTGCGATGCTCATGATCCACTGTGCAAGCGCGGTCACGGCGACTGAGATGCCGATTGTCAGCAGAATGCGCGTGACTGCGTCAAAATCGACATTTCCGGCGGATTCGATGCGGTCAATCGCTTTGCCGATGAGAATCGGGACGCAGAGCGTCAGTGCGACGGTAACGACTGCGAGCAGGAGCGTCATCATGAGCCATTTTTTGTATCCGGCGAGATCATGCAGTACGCGGCGGATTGTCTCGGTGCGGATGCTTTGTTTCTTCTCAGCCATTCTGTCGCACCTCCTCCTTCGGGAACTGCGATGCATGGATTTCCTGATACACCGCGCAGGATTGCAGCAGTTCATCATGCGTGCCGATGCCTGCAAGCTGACCGTCATCCAGCACGAGAATCTTGTCCGCATGCTGAATGGATGCCGTCCGCTGCGAAACGATGAAGACAGTCGGGCGGTCTGGCAGCTCCCTGAGCGATTTCCGGAGTGCGGCATCGGTCGCGTAATCGAGCGCGGAGGCACTGTCGTCGAGTATCAGAAACTCCGGTCTGCGGACGAGTGCGCGCGCAATGGTCAGGCGCTGGCGCTGTCCGCCGGAGAAATTGTGTCCGCCCTCGGTAATCATCTCATCGAGCCCGGCCGCCTTCGCGCGCACGATATCCATTGCCTGCGCGGCGGTCAGTGCGGCTTCGAGTTCTGCGTCAGATGCATCCGCACAGCCCCATTGCAGATTCTGCCGGATTGTGCCGTGGAACAGCACTGCCTTCTGCGGCACCGTGCCGATGCGCTTCCGCAGTGCCTGATGCGGAAATTCGCTGCTCGGGATGCCGTCGATCAGGATGCTGCCTTCGGTCGGCTCATAAAAGCGCGGAATCAGGTTGACGAGCGTGGATTTGCCCGAGCCCGTGCCGCCGATGATGCCGATGACATCGCCGCGCGATGCTGTAAAGCTGATATCGGAGAGCGACGGCTCTGCGGCGTTTTCATAGGTGAATGTCACATGCTGGAAAGCGATAGTACCGCGGTCTGCATCCGGAATCTCCGGTTCGGCGCTGTCCGCGGGAATCAGTGTGCCGGATTCGAGCACAGCCTGCACTCTGTTGCCGCATGCAGCGGCTTTCGTCAGGCTGATAATCAGGTTTGCGAGCTTAATCAGTTCAACGAGAATCTGCGACATATAATTATAGAGTGCAATGACAGCGCCCTGCGTCAGCATACCGGAATTGACGCGCAGTGCGCCGGTATAAATCAGCGCGACAATCGCAAGATTGACAATCACATATGTCACCGGATTCATCAGAGCCGAGACCTTGCCGACGGATTTCTGCATTGCGACGAGCATTTCATTCTCCCGCCGGAATTCTTTTGCCTCGGCATCCTCATTCCGGAATGCGCGGATGACGCGGACTCCGGTCAGATTTTCGCGCGTTGTCTCGGTGACGGTATCGAGCTGCTCCTGTACCTTTTTATACATCGGGATCGTCAGCAGCATGATGCCGAATACCACGACCGAAAGCAGCGGAATCGCCGCAACAAATACGAGCGCCGCTTTGACATCGACCGTGAATGCCATAATCATCGCGCCGAATACGATAAACGGTGAGCGCAGCAGCAGCCGGATCGTCAGGTTGACGCCGGTTTGCAGCTGGTTGATATCGCTGGTCATGCGCGTGATGAGGGACGATGTGCCGAGCGTATCCAGATCGGTATAGGTCATGCGCTGGATATGTGCCATGAGCGCGTGACGGAGCTTTGCAGAGAAACCGGTCGCAGCCTTCGCGGCAAAATACTGCGCGAAGATTGTATTTGTCAGACCGATTGCGGCTAGCAGCGCCATGAGCAGGCACATGCGGATGATATGCCCCGTGTCATGATTCCCGATGCCTTTGTCGATCATCGACTTGACAACCAGCGGCACAAAGAGCTCAAAGGTGGCTTCGAGCATCTTGAACAGCGGACCTAAAATGCATTCTTTTTTGTAGTCTGCGAGATACCGCAGCAGTTTTTTCATAAGTCAGCAGGCTCCTTCATCTTGTATTCATAATAACCCATTCTATTATACCAGTTGTACGGTCGAAAGTCAAGGGACACGGCACGGAATGGTTTTCATATAAAGAGGTATCCGATGCGCAGATGTGATTCAGAAACGGCGTTAACTTTATTTTCGATTTATGCGCGCAGCGTATACCTTAACTCCTCTTTCCTACTTCCTGCCTCCTCTTTTTCAAAAGCCATAAACGCCGCAGAATATCCGTTTTTATTCGGCGCACTTGCATTCAAACAGAAAATAATTTATAATAATAGCGGAACAATTTGCCGCAGACTGCGACTGTTACAGCAAAGGGATGTCCCCGAAAGGCGGTGAAAGCATGACAGATGAACAAATCCTCGCACTGTTTGAAAAACGCGATGAGCAGGCGCTGCACGCTGTTTCTGCGCAGTACCGGACAGCGGCGCTGCGCACGGCGAAAAAATATCTCCGGACAGATGAGGACGCGGAGGAATGCGTCAGCGATGTGATGATGCAGCTCTGGCAGGAGATTCCGCCCGCAAAACCTGAAAATCTCGAGGCGTTTATCGTCACGCTGACCAAACGTACCGCGCTCGATCTCGTCCGCAGACAGCAGGCGGTCAAACGCGGCGGCGGTCAGACGGCTGCGTCGCTTGAAGCAGTCGGCGATACGCTTCCGGCTGCCGAATCCGTTGAGGATACGATCAGCCGCAAACTGCTGACCGAAGCCGTCGAGCACTTTCTCGATTCGCTCTCTGCCGATGCGAGAACCATATTCACCGAGCGCTGGCACAATGATGCATCGCCGCGTGAAATTGCACGAAAATTCGGGATTTCCGGCGCACATGTCCGCAAGTCGCTCATGCAGACGCGCCGGAAGCTGAAACAGTACCTTGAAAAGGAGGGGCTGCTATGACAAACCGACAGCTGAAAGACATGATGCGCGATATTGCACCGCGCTATCAGCAGGAAGCCGATGCCCGTGCGGAATCGGCTGCGCCTGCAAAAAAGAATGAATGGCTGCCTGCTGCAATCGGTGCGGCGGCGGTCTGCTGCGCAGGCATTGCGGCGGTCGTGATTCTGCCGCATCTGCACAATGACCTGATTCCTGCGGATTCTGCCGTACAGGACATCAGAGAGGTCTCGGAGGCGCCTGAAAGTCTGGAATCCTCTGAGACAGATTCCGGAATCGAGCACGCTGGAAGCATTGTGTTCGATGATCTGACAAACGGGATCATGCGCATTGTGGCGCCGGCTTATGCGCCCTGCGCCTATACGCCGACGACGGAGGAACAGCGGGAAATCGCAAAGGCATTTATGGAATCCGAATGGGTGCCGGCTTCTGATACGCAGATTCCCGACGGCGAATCTGTGAGCCTGTATATCTATGACCCGCAGGCACCGATGGTGCTGACATTCTATATGAATCGTCTGGTGCGGGTATCGACGGACGGGTTCAGTGCGAACGGCGTGCTTTATGAGCCGCCGCAGAACGCATGGAAAGCGGTGCGCAGGGCATCCATGCACGACGGCGAATCGCTGCTGAAACGCCTGACATGGTGCGGTATGGAATCACTCAGCACACCGAAATTCTGGGATAATTTCTCAATCAATCCCAGAGAATGCGACATGATGACGCAGGACGGGCTGTTCTTCAAAATGAGCAACAGCATTGACTATTTCGGCAGGGTATCCGGCAGGGTGCTCTTCGGTGATTCGGTTGACGCGGGTTCTGCATACAGTTATGCGGTTCAGGTTTCGGATTTTCAGTATAATCTGGATATGGGCACCTGCTATGAGGATATGACCTATTATCTCGGCAACAGTCTTGAGGATATGGCAGAAAGCAGATTTGACCGTCTGCAAAGGGAAGGGCATACGATTTATGCAGCAGACGGGACAATGATCTGGCAGACTGCGGATGATACCGAATATAAGGTCACAATGGGCGGCAGTCACCGCTGTGAATTCGGCGTGCCGATTGAAAACAATCAGCGGCATAAGATCGAAGACGGTATGGATTTCTGGTATTTCCGCCGCGGCGTCAGTTACGGCTATACGGCAAGGGAATGCCTGTTTCCGGAGAATCTCTCGCTCGGCTGTCTCTATGATTTTGACAGCTGGAAGATCGCAGGCACCGCGGAGCTCGGCGGCAGAACCTGCACGGTCGTTAAGGGCAGTCTGACCGGCACCTACAGCAAAAAGCTGGATGCCGTTACATTTGAAATGTATGTCGATCAGGAGACCGGCATCCTTATGCAGTATAAGGGCTATGACGCAAACGGCAGACTCGGCGGCTTTCTTATCACGGAGAATCTGAAATTCGGCGACAATGCAGACCTTGTACAGAGCTTTGACCCGACCGGTCTGAAAAAGGCAGACGGCTCGCTGTCCGATGAACTCATCGAACAGATCAATACGGCAGAAGGTTCAACAATCAATCCGAATGATACCGCTGCAAAGCAGACGACCGCAGCCGGTTCGTCCAAATCCTGCACATCGCAGAAAACATCCGGCACCGGAACAACAACTACAACCGCAGTCACGACAACTGCAAATCAGAACGCGAAGACCTATGAGGAAAAGCAGAAGGCTGCGCAGGATGCGATTCTGTCGCATATCACCGATGAACCCTATGAAAATGTGCTGCACGATGAGATTGCCGATCTCTATTATTTCGGGTATCGCTGGTATCCGCATCAGGACTTTGTCGAGACGATGCTTTCGTGGAATCAGCGGCATCCGATTGAGCTGCTGCGCAAAATCGACGATCACCGCATGTACGGTATCCACAAAATGCAGCAGGGCGGTCTGCTCTACACCTTCTATGATGAGAATTACGCGATGACGCATACAGCGTGGATGTCGAAGGCACTCTCCTACAGCGATTTTGATGATATCCGTATCGGCGATACGAGCCAAAAGGTCGCGGCGCTGGAGCCGCTTACAGAGCAATGGGCATTCCGCGCAATGGCAACCAGCAGCCTGCATCCGGTCTATGACGGCTTTACGCAGCAGCTTCTGCTGACAGACGGTTTCCTCGAAATCCATTATAACATGGAGGAAAAACCGAACTATGCAGTCGGCGACTGGATTATCACGGATATGAAGTTCTATCCGGATTTCAGGGTCGAATATGACTGGGGCAGGGACGTTCCGTTTGTCTGGGATTACTCGATTCTGCCGGAGGATTATCCGAAATAAGCTGCGCATAAAAAGCACCGCGAGCCATGAACGGTTCGCGGTGCTGATACTTTATTATGCATCGGCAGAGGGAACTGCCTGCCCGACTGTTAAGGTTGCCGTGCCGTCTTCGGATGCATCGGCGAGGGCGGCAAGCGACCGGAGATCATAGGCAAAATCGCCGTCCTTGCAATGGATCAGAATGGAGCTGCCTGCTTCGGCTACGGCGTGTGTGCTTGTTTGCGACCATAAGGATTTATGCCGGAGATAGTTCAAATTTACGAGCGGCGGCATGTAAACAGAATACAGCGCGTAATCCGAAACATACGGCGTATAGAAGTTTTTTCTGTCCGAATCCTCGGTCATGTCCGCGCCGTGTGTTTCAACACGAATGGAAAGACACTTGCCGTCAAGCTCCACGCTGACCATTTCATAGAGCGTGCCCTTGACGCCGTCTTTGATCGCCTGCTCGGCATCGGCATAGGTCCAGTACCGGTTCAGCCCCTTGCCGGGATGCTTTTCATCATAATTGTAAATATCCCAGTAGGTGCTGATATGCATTTCGATCTGGTCGGAGCGGAGCAGAAAACCCTCAAGGCAGAACGTATGAAACAGCCACACGAACAGCACCGCCGCAATCACTGCAATCAGGATATTCCGCATGCCGCGCTGTTTGACGGCTTGCAGCGGCTTGATATCCTCTGGCGCTGTGATCGCAGGCGTACCGGATTCCTGTATCATCGCATACTGCGCGGCACAGCTTTCGCATTCTGCAAGATGTGCTTCCAGCTCTGCGGCGGTCTCCTCCGAGGTCAGATGCTCCGCATAGAGCGGCAGCAGATCTGCTGCAATATGGCATTTCATATCTCCTCATCCTCCTTTAGCTTTTGCTTGGCGCGGTAGTAATTGACGCGCGCCCAGTTTTCGGATTTCCCGAAAATCTCCCCGATTGTGCGGAATGAGAGCCCTGCCGCGGCGCGCAGCAGAATCAGCTCCTTTTCCTGCTCCGGCAGACCGTGCAGCTTCCGCAGCAGCGTGACGGAGATTTCGCGCGATTCGGCGGCTTCATCCGGCGGCGGTGCAGGATCGGGCTGCTCGGGGATTTCCATACCCGAAGGATGCGATTTTCTGCTCCGCAGCTCGGATTTCCAGAGGTTCTTCGCAATGCCGCAGAGCCATGCATAGACCGTCGATCTGCCTTCAAACCGGTTCAGATGCCGGATTGCCTGACAGAATGTCTCCTGTGTCAGCTCCTCTGCGGTATCCGGATCGTTGCAGAGCGTCATCAGATAGAGATATACCTTTTTGCCGTATTCGCGGTAATAGCTTTCGATGTCAGCGGTCATTGCTTCGCCTCCTTTCCTGTATATGAGTTGCATGAAACGCCGATTCGTTACAGTTTTTCCGAATTCCTGTTCCGGCTTTGTGCCCATTGCGGCAAACCGGAGTTTATCGGTGCGGTATGGGATATGCTGAGGGCTCCGCCCCCAATATAAACCACACCATATCAACAAATCCCGACTTGCAGCAGCGGCACAAAGCCGGAAGGAGATTCAAAAAAGCTGCACAGATTTTGCGGTCTGTGCAGCTTTTGGTGATTTAGTAATCAGCCAGAAGATTCGGATAGATTGAGAGCGGGCTGCCGACTTCAGTATACGGATAAACCTGCATTTGCATGGTGTTGACATTGTATTCAATGTAGCAGCCCTTAAAGTAAGTCAGATAGGGCAGTGAGTCGCCGGAGCATGTTTCGCAGTCGATCTGGCACTTGGTTGTGCTCTGGGCTGCTGTATCGGTAATAGAAAATGTCAGCGGCTCATAAACTCTGTTGAATGCAGCAAATCCGATAACGGTATTTCCGATCGTAATTGTTTTTGTTTCGCCGAGCGCAGAGAAGCTCAGGCTGATGTTTTTTGTGCCTTCCGGCACGCCGAGAAATGTTCCGGTGCCGAGGAATGCGGCATCAATCTGGATCGGTTTTGTAAAATGGGTTCTTGCGCGGTCAACAGCTGATTTTCGCTCGGCTTCGTCCTCCGGTCTTTCATTCATAAAGTAGGGGACGGCACGTACCTGTATTTCATAGGATTTGGACGGCATCACGGCGGTGTGATCTATGTACTTTGCATCGTGTGCGCCGTCGGTTGTGCCGTCCGGCCAGTGCGGGGTATTGCCGGCAATCGCATCAACATAGAACATCAGAATATTCTGTGCATCAGCGGAATCAATCGTACCGTCACCGTTGATATCGCCGGCAGCCCATGCAGCGGGCAGAACCGAACCGGGAATGCCGGCAAGGATATCGGCATAGGTATTGAGTGTGAGCTGCGCATCCGCGGAATCCACCTGACCGTCACCGTTATAATCGCCGCGGCTGCGTGCATAGCGCGGAAAACCGACCGCAATATACGGAACCTTTTCTCCGATGTTATAGTAGGATTCTGATGAAAGCAGCTCCGGCATTTCTCCGGCGTTGTCGTCGTCGGCGCGCAGATATTTGCCGCAGAAGGAGATGATCGTCCTGCTGTACTGCGGCTCCGTGGAATAATCTGCGTTGTCGATAGTGAAATCCTGCGTATAAGTATAGACACAGGGGCTGTTGTAAATTTTGCCCGTGCTGATCTCAATGGTGTAGTCGCCCGGCTCGGCAGGAAAAACATAGATATCGTTAGGATCGCACTGAATGTCGGATTCATAGAGCAGAAGATTCTTGCGCTCCGGCGAATGCTGCGTGATTTTGATATGCGTATTATTATAGAACAGTCCGAAGAATCGGATTTCATCCTTGCCCAGCGGCACAAAATCCGGACAGACCGATGTGACGGTGGTCAGTTTTGCATCAGTCGGCGATGCCTGATTCTCCTCCGCATAAGCAGGAAGCGCAGAAGCCATTGCGCCTGCACAGCAAAGTGCCGTGACCGCTGCGGATATGTGTTTCATCAGTGCTTTCATGTTGCATTCCTCATTTCTGATCGTACTTCGGCGAAAAAACGCTCTATTCAGTATATCACAATCACGAGGTTTTGTCAAATCTCTGATGCGGGCGCAAAAAATGAAGCAGCGGCAAGAGAATCCGCTGCCACATGGCTGAAATTCGCCGAAAGCCGCCAAATCTGACGCGAAACGCGGAATATCAGACTTGCATTTTTCAACTGAATATATTATAATAGTTGTAATTGGCTTTTTACATCAGAAAGGAAACATACATGATCTATCTCATAGTGATACTGGTTTTGATGCTCTGCTCAGCGCTGTTTTCCGCCTGCGAGACGGCATTTTCCAGTGTCAACAAGATTCGCCTGAAATCCGATGCGATGCAGGGGAATCAGCGTGCCGCAAAGGCGCTTGCACTCGCGGAATCCTTTGACCGCGCACTGACAGCGATCCTCATCGGCAATAATCTCGTGAATATTCTCTCTGCCTCGCTCTGCACGATCCTCTTTACAAAATGGTTCGGCGAGGGCAGCGTCGGCTTCTCGACGCTGGCAATGACCGTGCTTGTCCTGATCTTCGGCGAGATTCTGCCGAAGAACTACGCGAAAAATCACGCCGAAAAAATGGCACTCTTTTTTGCTGCGCCGCTGCGTGCACTGATCTGGATTCTGACGCCGCTGATCTTCCTGTTCAATCAGCTTGCAAAGCTCGTCTCGAAAAAAGGCGAAGAACCCTCTGTGACCGAGGATGAACTCAAGGTCATCGTCGATCAGATTGAGGAGGAGGGCGTACTCGAGGAGCAGGAGAGCGATCTGGTCCGCTCGGCACTGGAATTTGACGAAATCTCCGTCGATGAAGTGCTTGTGCCGCGTGTGCGCGTGACGGCAATTCCGAAGGAGACGCCGATTCCGGAAATCAAACAGATTTTCCTTGCAGAGCGCTATTCCAGACTGCCGGTCTACAATGATACGATTGACGATATCATCGGATTTATCACCGAAAAGGATTTCTTCGGACTGCTCGAAAGCGGCGGCACCGAAATCACGCCGATCATCAAAAATGTCCTGCGTCTGCCGGAATTTGCCCGCATCAGTGAGGCAATGAAGCAGATGCAGCGCGCAAAATCCCATATTGCGATTGTTGTCGATCAGTACGGCGGCACGAAGGGTATTGTGACGCTTGAGGATATCATTGAGGAGCTGGTCGGTGAGATTTATGACGAAGCAGATGAGGTTATACCGATGCTGACGAAATGCGGCGACAACAGCTATGAGGTTTCCGGCGAGCTTTCGATTGCCGATCTCTGTGATGCGCTGGAGCTGCCTGAGAGCCGGATTGTTACGGAATGTACCTCTGTCGGCGGCTGGCTGACCGAGCTCGCAGGGCATATCGCAGAGGAGGGCGAATCCGTCAGCGGTGACTGGTTCCGCATGACCGTTTTGCAGATGCAGGAGCAGCGCGTGCAGCGGATTCTGCTTGAACTGACCGAGCCTGATCCGGATGCAGAGCATGAAAACGCGGCGGTTGAAGCAGCAGTCAGCGGCGGCTGATGTGCAGAAAACTTCTGATAACCTGTTAAAACAAAATTATTTCTCGAAAAGTTGTACGGAAACGTGCAACTTTTTTTGTTTTTGGCGGCAGTATTTGGGAGCAGTCGGGATCAGGCAGCGATTGCAGCGGCATCTGCCGCAGAGGGAGTGTAGCGCTGCCGTCCGGCAGGAGAGGAGGAGGCTATGGAACTCAGAATCAGGGTACGGCAGCTGCATGCGGAGCCGGAATCCGAAGGACTCTACGGCGTCTGCGGCAACAGCGGCGATACGGTCCGGTTCGATTTCGATGAAGAATGGGCGCTGTATCCGGAGAAAACTGCGATTGTCGTCTTTGCTTCGGAAACGGGGCGGTGCGACACGGAAATTCCGTTTTCAGGGGATTGCTGCGTGCTGCCGCCGGTCGAACGGGCATCGCTTGTGCGGATCGGCGTGTCCGCAGGCGATATCCGCACGGCTGCCTTTGCGCGGATTCCGTATGCGGCATGCATCACGGATATCATCGCGGAGGAGATGTATCCGCAGGCAGACATTTATGACAGGCTGCTTGCGGAGCTGATGCACAGCGGGACGCAGGATATCTGTCGGGGCGGATATCTCGTGACGGCGGACGGCAATTATCTTGCGACCGCAGCAGGGGACTATCTGATGACAAAGGAGTGAGAAAATGGCAGACAGAAAAATCAACACAGGACTGACCGAGGCACAGGTGCATGAGGCGTTTTATCGTGCGCTGCATGATCTGACGGATACGCAGGTGCAGGCGCTTGTCTCTGCGGAGACGGTCGGCAGGCAGGAGGGCGATGCAGTGCTCGGCAATGCGATTGAAACGCTTGATGCTTCGCTTTCCGATGAGATCGACACGCGGGCTCTGGCGGATGAAAAGCATACTGCCGCGCTTGCCGGTCTGATGAACGACGGTGCCAAGAACCGCGCAACAATCAATACCACGAGCGGTACGCGGAATGTCGTGATTCCCGTCAGTCTCCCTGCCGGAGAATATGTGATCCGGTTCGGCGAGATCACCTCGACGGATACGGAAGCGTCAGTCTGCCGCGTGGCGCTGGCGGATGCTTCCGATACGGCGATCTGGGCGGGCGGCACGACGCGCGGTACGGACAAGGTGATCAGCGTGACAATCGGACAGGCGGCTGCAAAGCTCTATGTGTATGCATCGGATAACTACAGTCATTCTTCCGGCCAAACAGTGACCGTCAGTGATCTGATGATCTGTACGAAGGCGGAATGGGATATCTCGCAGACATATGTGCCGTACTGTCCGACCATGCCGGAGCTGTATCAGATGATTCTTGCACAGAATGTTCGCAGGGGAACGGAGGCTGCCGATGCGTGAGCTGCAAATTACTGTGCGCAGCAGAATCGCACAGCTGACCGGACAGACGGAGATCGTCTGCGGCAACAGCGATTATGCCGCGGTATTCGATCTCGATGCAGAATGGGATGCGTATCCGGTGAAAACCATGCGCGCGGTCTGGAAGGATGCGGATACCGGCAAAATGCTGTATGCGGATGTGCTGTTTGAGGGCAGCCGCGCCGTACTGCCGCCGGTTTACCGGACAGCGCAGGTGCTGCTCGGCATCTATGCCGGCGATATCCGGACGAGCACACCGGTGCGGATTCCGTGCTGTGCCGCCGGACACAATGCGCATCCGGAACCGGCGCAGGATATTTACGTACAGCTGCTGAATCTGATGGAGCGGCTGCAAACAGAGCAGACCTATGCAGGTGCGGCGGTTGAAATCTGCTGCGGTGCATCGGGAATCAGCGGAGCAGCAATGCAGGAAGGGGCGGTCTGAATGGCAGAGGCAAGAATCATTGCAAGTGCAGCGGATTTGTATCAGGTGCTGTGCGACAGTCAGCTGTTTGACCATGTGGATCAGACGGCATCGGGTCAGGTGCTTGTCTGTTATGATGCGGCAGGACATGCCGTGATGCGGACAACCGGCTATCAGGATATTGCGTTTTATGCAGATGCGGATCATGCGGTGTCGGATACGTCGCTCGGTTTGATCAGCCGTGCATATCTTTGCGGCAGCGGCGTCATCCTGACGAAGTATTATACCGGTACGGTCCGAAGAATCTTCGTGCTGACGAAAACGAATACCGGTGAGCCGTCCATGGTTTGCCTCAATGTGGACAACAGCAGCTGGACTGCGGTGAAATGGGGCGATCAGCCGCAGCTGGATTTCAAGACGATGACGCCGGTGCGTGCGGATCAGTATGCGCTGATGCCGTATGTGACGAATGCAGCGCTCGGTATCAATTCCTATACGTCGGATGCGTTCTATGCGGTGCTGCATACCGGAAATGACCTGCCGCGCAGCTTTACAATGCACGGCGAACGCTGGTTCGCGGTCGGCAAGGCGGTGCTGCGCGACAATCCGCAGACATGATCCTGTCGCAGCCGGAGCGGATTCTGCATATAGTATGATGACGGGGCTGCGGCATACGGTGCAGGAGAGCCGGCGCAGACTCCGTTCCGGTGAGAGAAAGGATGAGCAGAATGTTCAAACCGAGACTGACAAAGCCAGAGTCCGGCAATCCCTACTATAATACTGTTGCGAACGGCGGATATTCGACGGCAATCGTCGGCAGTCCGCGCGATCCCGGCTGCAATGTCCTCGCAAACTGCGTCGGCTATGCGGCAGGACGGTTCAATGAGATCATCGGGCAGGGGCGGTTTGTCTATTTCAATTATCCGCCGAATGCCGAGGATTTCTATGATACGGCTGTGTCGCAGGGACTCGAGGTCGGCAGGACACCGCGCACCGGTGCACTGATCGTCTGGGCGAAGGGGAAAACATGGACCTCTGCGGACGGCGCAGGGCATGTTGCCGTGGTGGAGCAGATCAATTCCGACGGCAGCATCATCACCTCGGAGAGCGGTTACGGCTCCGCAACGCCCTTCTGGACCGCGCACCGCGAGAATCAGAACGGCAACTGGGGCGCAGGGACGCAGTATCGCTTTCTCGGATTTGTCTATCTGCCGGACAGCGTACCGGCGGGGCTGATCCGGAAGGGTGATTCCGGCAATGCCGTCCGCTGGATGCAGGAGAAGCTCTGCATCCACGGCTATCTGCGCAGCAGTGAGATCGACGGGTATTTCGGAAGAATCACGCTCGGCGGTCTGCTCGCGTTCCAGTTTGAGCACGGTCTTGCCGTAGACGGCATCTGCGGCAACGCGACCAAAGCAGCGCTGATCGCATAATATGACAGAAAACCGCGGAATGCATGGGTCAAACCCAGCGTTCCGCGGTTTTTTATACTATTTATGGATGCGATGCAAACGGGAAAACAGCGCAGATTAAGCAAAAACGCTGTAATCAGAACCGCCCTGACCGGAAAACCGGCATCGTATTCCGGAATCTGACCTGCCAAGAAATCACACTGCCCATTTTATGCGAAGAAAATTGCACATCAGCCGGAAAACGAACCAAAAATTGCACGATTTTCCAAAAATTGCGGCGCAATTTTTGCACGGTAAGCGTTTTGCGCGGTTTGTACAAATCAGATGAGAGATAATCTATCATTCTGTACAGAAACCGCTTACTCCGAGATCGGCAGTTCACCGGTTGAGCAATAGAAGCGCTGATAGCTGGAAGGTGTGCAGTGCTTGAATTCCTTGAAGATGCGGTTGAAGGTTGAGAGACTGGAGAAGCCTGCGCGCATCGCAACCTCGGTAATCGGAATCGACGGGTCAAGCAGCAGCATCTCTGCGGCGCGCGTCCGGCGCATGTTGATGTACTGGATATACGACATCGAATTGTACTGCTTGAAAATACGCGAAAAATGGAATTTGCTGTAGCCTGCGATGTCTGCGAGCTTGTCCAGCGAAATGTCATACATATAGTTCTGGTCAATGTACTTCATCACGAGCTTGAATTTTTCGCTGTACTGCAAAATCTTTTCCTTTGCGCAGGCGAGCGACTGGCGGCTCATTTCGATCTGATATTCACGGACCGCAACAAGCAGATTGATCAGATTCATATAGATGCGGACATCGGAAATCTCCGAATTTGCGTAATATTCAGAGTATATATCAAGAATCTGCTTTTTCGCCAGAAGATAGACATCACGGTTTGTATCCGGCGTAATGAGCAGCGTCGTCTGAAACACCGGAAGGATCGCTTCGAGTGCCGATACGCTGCTGATGACGCTGTTGTCGCACTGGAAAATGATGCGTCTGCCCGCCTGCGGCGGAAGCGTATGCAGCTCACCGGGCGGAATGATGATGATATCCCGTTCCTGAAGGATGTACTCGGCATCACCGGTCTTGACGGTAAACGGGTTTTCAATCGGCATAATGATCTCGACGGCATTGTGCCAGTGCATCGGATAAAACTCCGTCTCATTGTTGTCATACAGCATGACAAACCGTTTGTTTTCGTATTCGACGGTTTCATAATCACCGGAAAGATTTTTGATCATTTTTGGTCTCCTTTCCAGAACAATTCATGGGCGGATCGTTCATAATTTGCGGTTTCAAATTGCCGGCCGGCAATTCTGTTCGTTTATATTATAGCGCAAAGTAACAATTTTGTAAAGAAGTTTCCGCGATTTTGTGGCGAGTGCGCAAAAATCAGCAAGTTTTTCGCAATTTTTGATTAGCCTATTTGTTAGACATCGTATATAATACAGTTAAAGCGGAAAGGAGCAATATATGGCGATTCTATGCAATGAGATTTCCTACCAGAATTTCGGCAGATGCATCTGCCTGGAAAACGGCGTCATCAGGCTCATCGCAACCCTCGATGTCGGACCGCGCATCATTTACTTCGGTACCCGCGGAAACGGCAACATCCTGTTTGAGGATGTGCGCAGAGATTTCTGTGAGCTGACAAAGGGCTACGGTACATGGTATGCCTACGGCGGTCACCGGCTCTGGTCGGCACCCGAGGTCATGCCGGAAACCTACTATCCCGATAACAGCAAGGTCGAATGGGATTATTCCGGCGGCGTTCTGACGCTTACCCCGAAGGCAACGCCCTTCGGAAAGCAGTTTATTCTTTCCGTGAAGATGTCCGAAGGCAATTCGGTGCAGATCCGCAATGAGATCCGCAATATCTCAGAGGAGCCTGCCGTGTTCGCACCGTGGTCCGTAACCGGACTTGCAGGCGGCGGCACGGAGTTTGTTCCGCTCAGCACAGAGCAGACAGGCTTCCTTGCAAACCGCACCGTTGCACTCTGGAGCTATACCGATATAAAGGACAGCCGTTTTACGCTGACGGATTCCTATGCGACGCTGCGGCATGATACCGAGGCGTCGAAATCCTTTAAGGTCGGCTTCAATGTCACTGAGGGCTATGCGGTCTACTGCGCAGGCAATCAGATTTTCAGGCTGACGTTCGGCGGCTATGACGGTTCGGTGCAGTATCCGGATTTTGCCTGCAATTTTGAGACATTTACAAATAAGCATTTTCTGGAATGCGAGCTGCTCGGCGCGCTGCGTGCATATCAGCCCGGTGAGTCGGCGGCCATTGAGGAGACATGGGAAATCCGTGAAACCGATCTGATGCCGGAGCAGGTTATCGCATCCCTGATCAAAGAACGGTAACACGTTCTGATATACATATATATATTTCTTCAGAAGCGACGAAAGCCACGACTGATGAAACGGGAGGTACTGTATTGGAAAAATTCCGTGATGAGAAGCTGACTGCGCAGGAGCGTGCGGAAGATCTGGTTGACCGGCTGACAACCGAGGAGCAGGCGGCTCAGCTCATTTATGATGCACCGGCGGTCGAGCGTCTCGGCATTCCGGCGTATAACTGGTGGAATGAGGGCCTGCACGGTGCGGCACGCGCCGGTGTGGCAACGATGTTCCCGCAGGCGATTGCAATGGCTGCGATGTTCGATCAGAATGCCGTGAAACGCGCAGGTGAAATCGTTTCAACGGAGCAGCGTGCAAAGCACAATGAATTTGCAAAGCACGGCGACCGCGATATCTATAAAGGACTTTCGATCTGGTCGCCGAATATCAATATTTTCCGCGACCCGCGCTGGGGCAGAGGACAGGAAACCTACGGCGAAGATCCGTTCCTGACCGCAGAGCTCGGCAAGGCATTCGTGAACGGCTTGCAGGGCGATGACAAGGAGCATCTGAGAACCTCCGCCTGTGCAAAGCATTTCGCAGTGCACAGCGGTCCGGAGGCAGTCCGGCATTCCTTCGATGCGAAGGCGAATGCACATGATATGGAGGATACATACCTTCCGGCATTCCGTGCGCTGGTACAGGATGCAAAGGTTGAGAGCGTAATGGGCGCTTATAACCGCATCAACGGCGAGGGTGCCTGTGCAAGCTCCGTGCTTCAGGAGAAGCTGAAGGAATGGGGCTTCGACGGACACTTTGTTTCCGATTTCGGTGCGCTCGAGGATTTCCACACAAATCACGGTCTGACGGCATCCGCTGAGGAGACTGCGGCGTCTGCAATCAAGAGCGGCTGCGATCTCAATGCCGGCAGAGTTTATGATAAGCTGATAGACGCGCTGAATGCAGGTCTGATCTCAAAGGAAGACATCCGCAAGGCATGCGTTAACGTCATGCGGACGAGAATCCGTCTCGGTATGCTGGATCAGCATACGAAATATGACGATCTGCCGTATTCGATTGTGGCATGCAGGGAGCACAAGGATCTTGCACTCGAGTATGCAAGAAAATCCATGGTGCTTCTGAAAAACAACGGCATCCTGCCGCTGGATGCATCGAAGTATCAGACAATCGGCGTGATCGGACCGAATGCAAACAGCCGCGCAGCACTCGAAGGCAACTACTGCGGCACGGCTGACCGCTATATCACATTCTTAGAGGGCATTCAGGATGCCTTTGACGGCAGAGTCCTCTGTGCAGAGGGATGTCACCTCTACAAAGACCGCGTCAGCAATCTGGCAAGAGCAAATGACCGCCTTGCAGAAGCGGAGACCGTCGCAGAGCAGTCTGATCTCGTGATCCTCTGCCTCGGACTCGACCCTTATATCGAGGGCGAGGAGGGCGATGCAGGCAATGAGTTCGCTTCCGGCGACAAGATTGACCTGCGGCTGCCGGAATCTCAGCGTCTGCTCGTTTCCAAGGTCATGGAAAAGGGCAAGCCGGTCATTATCGTTGCTGCGGTCGGCAGTGCGATCAATGTCGAGGCTGACTGTGACGCTGTCATTCATGCATGGTATCCCGGACAGAGCGGCGGCAAGGCACTTGCCGATATCCTGTTCGGTCAGGTATCGCCGTCCGGCAAGCTGCCGGTGACATTCTATGAAGACGCCGACCGGCTGCCGGCTTTTGAGGATTACAGCATGGCAGGACGGACCTACCGCTATACCAGAGACAATATTCTGTATCCCTTCGGATACGGACTGACCTACTCAAAGACCGCATGCTCCGATCTGGAGGTCAGCGGCAGAAAGGTCACAGTCAAAATCACAAACACCGGCAAGACCGATACGGACGATGTCGTAGAGTTTTATCTCAAGGACGACAGTGCCTGTGCGGCGCCGTATCCTTCTCTTTGCGGATTCGTCCGCGTGCATCTCGCAGCCGGTGAGACAAAGACCGCGGAGACTGAGATTCCGGAGATCGCATTCACTTCCGTCGATGAAAACGGTGTGCGTGCGGTGCGCGGCAAAAATTATACGCTGTATGCCGGAACCTGTCAGCCCGATCCGCTGAGCGAACAGCTCACCGGAACCGCGTGTCTGAGCAAAACAATTACCCTTTAATTTCTAATTTTGAACGGAGGAACCATTATCATGAGCGAATTTTTCCCCAATATCGGCAAAATCAAGTTTGAAGGCAAGGACTCCAAGAATGACCTTGCATTCAAGTACTACAACCCCGATGAGATCATCGACGGCAAGCCGATGCGCGAGCATCTCAAGTTTGCGCTGAGCTGGTGGCACACCATGGGCGGCGACGGCACCGATATGTTCGGCGTCGGTACGGCTGACAAGTCATGGGGCGAGACCGATCCCGAGGCAAGAGCAAAGGCGAAGGTCGATGCTGCATTCGAGATCATGGAGAAGCTCTCCATTGACTACTACTGCTTCCACGACCGCGATCTCTCTCCGGAGTATGCAAACCTCGGCGAATCCAACGAGAAGCTGAAGGTTATCGTTGATTACCTCGAGAAGAAGCAGAAGGAAACCGGCAAGAAGCTGCTGTGGGGTACCGCAAAGTGCTTCGATCATCCGCGCTACATGCACGGCGCAGGCACTTCTCCTTCCGCTGATGTCTTTGCTTATGCTGCTGCACAGATCAAGGCTGCGATCGACGCAACCGTTCAGCTGGGCGGCAAGGGCTATGTCTTCTGGGGCGGCCGTGAGGGTTATGAGACGCTCCTGAATACCGATATGGGACTTGAGCTCGACAATATGGCGCGTCTGATGCATCTGGCTGTCGATTACGGCAGAAGCATCGGCTTCGACGGCGACTTCTACATCGAGCCGAAGCCGAAGGAGCCGACCAAGCATCAGTACGACTTCGATACTGCAACCGTTCTGGGCTTCCTCAGAAAGTACGGTCTTGAAAAGGATTTCAAGATGAACATTGAGGCAAACCACGCAACGCTTGCACAGCATACCTTCCAGCATGAGCTGAATGTTGCCCGCGTCAACGGTTTCTTCGGTTCCATCGACGCAAACCAGGGCGATCCGCTCCTCGGCTGGGATACCGACCAGTTCCCGACCAATGTCTATGACACCACACTCTGCATGTATGAGGTCATCAAGGCAGGCGGCTTTACCAACGGCGGTCTGAACTTCGACGCCAAGGCACGCCGCGGCAGCTTCACGCCGGAGGATATCTTCCTTTCTTACATCGCAGGTATGGATGCATTTGCACTCGGCTTCAAGGCTGCTCGCGCACTCATCGCTGACGGCAGACTCGATCAGTTCGTCGCTGACCGCTATGCAAGCTGGAAAACCGGCATCGGCAAGGACATCATCGACGGCAAGGTCGATATGAAGGCGCTGAGCGATTATGCAATCAAGAAGGGTGAGGTTACGGATTCCCTCTCCAGCGGCAGACAGGAGCTCCTTGAATCCATTGTAAACAATGTCTTGTTCAACCTGTAATCAGCAGGTTGTGCAGAATATTTCCGCTGTCCTGACCGGCGGAAAATCCGAATGAAAAAGCTATATAGCACTAGGAGGATGAATTATGAAAAAGGCAATTTCCCTGTTGGCAGTTCTGGCTCTGATGGCCAGCTTCACAGCTTGCGGCGACAGCTCGAATCCCGGCAACGACGGCAGCACTGCTGATTCCCAGGCATCTGAGGTCAAGGAGTCCGAGTCTGAGTCCGAGTCCGAAGTTGAGACCCCGCCTTCCGGCGATAAGGGCGTCATCAATCTCTACGCTTTCACCGATGAAGTTCCGAAGATGGTCAACAAGTTCGTTGAGCTGCATCCTGATTTCGGTTACACCATTAACGACACCCAGATTCCGACCACTGACGGTCTCTATCAGCCGGCTCTGGATCAGGCACTGGCAGACGGCAGCGTTGACATGTTCGCTGCTGAGGCTGCATTCGTTCTGAAGTACACCCAGGGCGAAGGCTCCAAGTATGTTGCTCCGTATGAGGATCTCGGCATTGACCTCAACGAGGTTAAGACTTCTGAGATCGCACAGTATACCGTTGATATCGGTACCAATCCGGACGGCAAGCTCGTTGGTCTGGGCTATCAGGCAACCGGCGGTGCGTTCATCTATCGTCGTTCTATCGCAAAGGATGCTTTCGGTTCTGAGGAGCCGGCAGACGTCCAGAAGGAAATCGGACCGGGCTGGGATAAGTTCTTTGAGGCAGCTGAGAAGCTGAAGGCAAAGGGTTACGGCATCGTTTCCGGTGACGGCGATATGTGGCACGCTGTTGAGAACAGCTCCGATAAGGGCTGGGTCGTTGACGGCAAGCTGACGATTGATCCGAAGCGTGAAGAGTTCCTCGACTTCTCCAAGAAGCTCATGGACAACAACTATCACAATGATACCACTGACTGGACTGACAACTGGTATGCTGATATGGCAGGTACCGGTGAGAAGCAGGTTCTCGGTTTCTTCGGTCCGGCATGGCTGATCAACTACGTCATGGCTGGCAACTCCGGTGGTGAGAAGCCGGGCGAAGGCACCTACGGTGACTGGGCAGTCTGCGAACCGCCTGTCGGCTTCTTCTGGGGCGGCACATGGGTTCTCGGTACCAAGGACAGCGACAAGAAGGAAGCTGTCGGTCAGATCATCGAGTGGATCACCCTCAATACCGATGAGGACGGTCTCCAGTACATGTGGGCAAACGGCACGTTCGCTCCGAACGAGGACGGCACGCCGGGTACCAAGGATACTGTCGGTTCCAATGTTGTTATGAAGAAGTCCAACGGTGAGGTCTCCTTCCTGGGCGGTCAGAACATGTTTGATGTATTCGTTCCGGCTAACGAGAACGCAACCGGTAAGAACCTCACTCCGTATGATGAGGACATCAACTCTCTGTGGCGTGACCAGGTCCGTCAGTATGCACACGGCGAGAAGGATCGTGACACGGCTCTGGCTGACTTCAAGCAGGCTGTCTCCGACAAGCTCGATATCGAAGCTGCTGAGTAATTCTGAATCTGAAATGCACGTTTGAAACTGAAACCTTAGCATAAATTCGCTGCAAGGGGCGGGGTGTCACCCTAAGGGCACTCCGCTCCGCAAGCAGCATCCGAAAGGAGGCATTTACTTTGACCGGCAGTCAAAAGCATCTCAAAGGAATGTCTTATGCCAAGTACGGCTATTTATTCGCGCTTCCCTTTATTCTGATTTTTCTGATCTTCACACTCTATCCGACGATTTATACCTTCGTGCTCGCATTTACCGATGCACACGGTGTCGGCAATGAAGTCAAGTTTCTTGATGAACCGTTTAGCAACTTTACCAAGATTCTGACAAACAAGACCTTTATTACGTGTTTTAAGAACACGGTCAAACTCTGGATTATGAATTTTATCCCGCAGATCACACTCGCAATGTTGCTGACTGCGTGGTTTACTGCCCGTCGTGTGACCGTCAAGGGACAGGGTCTCTTTAAGGTTCTGTTCTATATGCCGAATATTATCACGGCGGCGACGATTGCAATTCTCTTTAACGCACTGTTCCAGTATCCGAAGGGACCGGTCAACGATATCATTATGGGTATCGGACTCCGCGATTCTGCGTTCTACTTCCTGAACAGCAAATCCGCTTCGCAGATGCTGGTCGCATTCATTCAGTTCTGGATCTGGTACGGCAACACGATGATCGTTCTGATCTCCGGTGTTCTCGGTATCAGCCCCGATATCTATGAGGCAGCTGACATTGACGGCGCAAACAGCGCACAGATCTTCTTCCAGATCACGATTCCGAACCTCAAGACCGTTCTGCTCTATACGCTTGTTACGAGCCTCATCGGCGGTCTCAATATGTTCGATATTCCGAAGCTGTTTAACCGCGGCGGTCCGGATAACGCAACGGCAACTGCCAGTGTGTTCATCTACGACAAGGCATTCACAGGTAAGCAGCTCTTTGCACAGGCTGCTGCTGCAAGTATCTTCATGTTTATCATCATCGCTGCATGCTCTGCACTGCTCTTCTACATTATGCGTGATAAGGACGCAATCGCAATGGAGAAGATGAAGAAGGCAGAAATGAAAGCGAGAAGAAAGGGGGCTTCTCTCCTGTGAGCAAGAAAGCATCAAACCGGAAAGGTTCCCTTGCATACAAGATTTTGCAGTATGTTGTATGTATTCTGCTTGCATTCCTGAGCCTTTTCCCGTTTATTGTCATGATCGTGAATGCGACGAGAAGCTCGAATCAGATTCAGTCTCACGCACTTTCGTTCATTCCGTCGCATTACCTCATGAATAACATGAAGGTCCTGACGACAAAAACCTTCCACCCGCTGGTCGGTTTCAAAAACTCCGCGATTATTTCCATTTGCGCAACCGCACTGAGCGTCTACTTCTCGACGCTGACCGCATATGCAATCGTTGCATATGACTGGAAGCTGAAAAAGGGATTTTTTGCAGTGATCATGGCTATCATGATGATTCCTGCAACCGTTTCCTCGATCGGTTTCTATCAGTTCATGTACAAGATCGGTCTGACGAATAACTTTGCTGCGCTGATTCTGCCGGCAATCGCCGCACCTTCCACAGTATTCTTTATGCGTCAGTACATGATTCCGGCGCTGCCGATGGAAATTGTCCAGTCTGCCCGTATCGACGGTGCAGGTGAATTCCGTACCTTCAACCAGATCGTGCTTCCGCTTTGTAAGCCGGGCATGGCAACACAGGCGATCTTTATCTTCGTGTTCCAGTGGAACAACCTGTTCATGCCGATGATCCTGCTTACCCAAAAGGAAAAGTGGACCATGCCGATGATGGTCAGCCAGCTCAGCGGCGATATGTATAAGACTGAGTATGGCGCAGTTTATCTCGGACTTCTGCTGACGGTTCTCCCGATTTTCGTGATTTACTTCCTTCTCTCGAAGTACATCATCGCGGGTGTTGCCCTCGGCGGTGTCAAGGAATAATCCCTATTCCTTCATATACCAGAATAATCTGGTAAGTTTCCCCCCTCTCTACTTCATTTCCATGTTGCCGGCCCGTCTGAATGCTGCGTCAGACGGGTCGGTTTCGTTGTGCAATTTTTGATATGTAAGATTATGCACAGCCTGCCGAATTATTTGAACCTGCAAACGCCTCGTTTATGCAAATTGTAATAATTTCCTTATAATTTGCGAATTGTAATATTTTAGATGCTGTATCAGAATGTGCTGAAAACTATGCAGATTCGTGCATTTTACGATTACAAATTGCTGTCGGATGCTGTGGATGGTATCGTTTTATCTTCCGAAACAGGCACTCAATATCGCAATAATGAAGTGGTATTTACAGCGGGAATGTGCTATATTAAAGATGGTACAGGACATCTTTGCAAATGCACATGCAGAGATGCTGGTTACATCCTTTCTCATACCGGTTTTACCGGTCAATCGGAACAACTCTCCTGCGGCGTACCCTCTCTACGCAGGAGAGATTTTTATGCTGTGTCACGATTGCTCCCATACAAATAAGCCGCTCAGCGCATGATTCGTGCGCATGAGCGGCTGTTTGTTTATTGTGGATTTTGCGGCTGCACAGCGATTATTTCAGAATCTCATCCCAAGGTGTCGGGTTGCCGGAAACGGAATTTTCGACGTAGTAGAGCAGGATAAACTGTGCATCCTCAATCGAGAGCTGATGATCCAGATTGACATCGACGGCGGTCATCTGATCTTCGTTCAGTCCGCTCTCGAGCCCAGCCATGGAGGCGGTATAGGCGGTGAGTGCGAGCTGCGCATCCTCGATGCTGACTGTGCCGTCGAGATTGACGTCGCCGCGGAGAATGTTCTTCGCAGGCTCTGTTGTCGTTGTGGTGGTCTCAGTTGTCGAAGTAGTGGATGTTGTTTCGGTTGTGGTGGTTTCTGTCGTGGTAGTCTGTGTAGTTGTAGTCTGCGTTGTGGTGGTCTGTGTAGTTGTGGTTTGCGTTGTGGTGGTTACGGTGGTTGTGGTCGTTGTTTCGGGTTCGATTACGCCGATTGACTCGAAGCGGTAGTGATACGTATTGGCGTACTCCTCGGCAGGGGAATTCGTATAGCCGCGGATGACGCCGTCATAGACATCCACATTCCGGTTCTGCGCTGCATCCTTTTCACGCCGGTTGCTGATCGTGCCGGAATCGTTGCTGATGCGTGTTTTCGGATTCAGCACCGTGACAGATTTCAGATTGCTGTTGTTATGGAAGGTATCATTTTCGATCACCTTGAGCGTCTTCGGCAGCGTGATTTCCCCGAGCGATTCACAGTTTGCAAATGCACTCGAACCGAGGTCGGTCAGATTGTTGCTGAGCTGAACCTTTTTCAGTGCCTTGCAGTTGCGGAAGGCATTTGTGCCGATCTTTGTGACACTGTCCGGAATGACGATTTCACGCAGTTTTTCGCATCCGTCACACAAGCCGTAGGGGATGTCCGTTATATTCTTCGGCAGCAGCAATACCTCAAGCGACGAGCATTTTTCAAGGCTGCTTGAATCAAAAACGGTATTTGTGCATGCGGAGAAATCGAGCATAATCATTCTTTCGGCAGTGTGAAATGCGCCCCAGTCAACCTTTTCCAGTCCGGCAGGCGCCGTCACAAAGCCGAGATATTTGTTGTTCGAGAAGGCTTCGTTCGCAATGCGCTTGACCGTCGCCGGAATCTGATAGGTATTCAGCTTCTTGGCGGGCGGGAACATCAGCAGGGCGGTTTTGTCCTTGTTGAACAGGACGCCGTCCTCGGAGCTGTATGCAGGGTTGTTCGGATCAACCTCAAATGCTTCGAGATTGTCGCTGTATTTGAATCCGGTGACGTCAATATTGATCACGGTTTTCGGGATGCTGAGCGTGCGGTAGTTGTCGCCGGTTTTGTAATCCGGCAGGATTGACTGTACGGGCTTGCCCTGAATCATCTCCGGAATGATGAGCTTATCCGGATACGGGGATGCGTCCTGAATCGACGTAATGACAATGTTTCCGTTCTTTTCGAGATATGTATAGCAGTTCGAGCAATCCTGCGGCGAGAAGCGAAGCTGCGGCAGGAGTGTGTTTGCCGTCAGCGGGAGGAAGGTCTTGCCGGTTTCCTCAGCATATGCCTCCGCTGTCGAGCCTGCAAGTCCGCAGATTGTCAGCGTTTCGTCGGCGTCGCCGTATTTCCAGAGGATTTTGCAGTCCGGATTCAGAATCGTGATGCGCTTGAGCGAATGTGCCTTTGCATAAGCGCGGGTGTCGATCTCCGTGACATTCTCCGGCAGGACCATCTCGGTCAGCTTCGGAAATTCGCCGAAGTTTTCCGTGCCGTTGATCTTGTTGCTGAATGTGTACTCGACGTACTCGGTCTGATATCTGCCGAAGAAGAGCGGATTGCCCTTGAACCACTGCGGCAGCGTGACCGGTTCGAGTGCGGTGCAGTGGAAAAATGCATATTCATCGAGCTGCTTCAGACCGGCAGGCAGTGTGATCTGTTTCAGCGCACAGCAGCTTGCAAATGCATTCGAGCCGATTGTTTCGACGGTGCTCGGAATATTGACTTCCTCCAGAACCGGACAGCCGGTGAACGTCTGTGATTCAATCGCAGTCAGACCCTCGGGCAGATGCACGCTTTCGAGATGCGGGCACTCATAAAATGCCTGCGGTCCGATCTGTAAACCGTCGGGAATCGTGATCGAGCGGATGCGCTGATTGCGGAAGAATGCACGCTCGGAAATCTGACGGACAGGCTTGCCGTCAATTTCTGCCGGAATCTCGACGTCATAGGGCATATCCTCTGTGCTGCCGCCGATGTAAATCAGCGGATGCGCGTGCTCGGTATCCGTAGCCTCGAAATATTCGCCGTAGAGCAGACCGTTGTATGTCGGGACGGATGTGCTGCTGCCGGTTGTCGTTGTGACGCCGGTGCTGCTTGTGGTCGGGGCGGTCGATGTCAGGGATGTGCTGACTGTTGTGCTTGTGACCGTCGTTGTCTGCGTATGGGTGTTTGTTGTCGAGGTGCTTGTGACGGGGGATGTGCTTGTCGCAGAAGTCGCTGTGACAGTCGGCTTGGTCGAAGAAGTGGTCTTTGCTGTGGACAATGTGGTCGTGCCGGTCGGCTTGGTCGAAGAAGTGGTCTTCGCTGTGGACGCGGTGGTCGTGCCGGTCGGTTTGGTCGAAGAAGTGCTCTTCGCTGTGGATGATGTGGTCGTGCCGGTCGGCTTGGTTGATGAAGTGGTCTTTGCTGTGGACGATGTGGTCGTGCCGGTCGGCTTGGTCGAAGAAGTGGTCTTCGCTGTGGACGATGTGGTCGTACCGGTCTGCTTGGTGGATGAAGTGGTCTTTGCTGTAGATGAGGTGGTCGTGCCGGT
>JAEEGL011639889.1_pt1 | contig 37566 bp, 28 predicted proteins | sample 9134231 | NCBI WGS metagenome assembly JAEEGL01 (sample SAMN16246548, study PRJNA631951) | gut metagenome | biome: gut microbiome; feature: rumen; material: fiber-attached | host: Bos | place: Iran: Karaj | collected 2018-10 | reverse complement strand
TCACCATTGTTGTCGCGGTTGTCGTCGCAGATTTCGGGTTTGCATAAGATAGAATCGGCGCATGCATCATCTGCGCAGTCGGTTTTGCCGTTCTCGTCGTTGTCGATCTTGTCGTTGCAGATTTCTTTTTGACAAACAGGTGCATTGGCGCATTGCGCATCGTCGCAGTCGATTTCGTCGTTGCCGTTGTTGTCGATGCCGTCGCTGCAATGCTCGGGCTGGCAGATAATCTGCCCGCTGCATGATGCATCGTCGCAGTCGATCTTGTCGTCATCGTTGTTGTCGATACCGTCGTCGCAGACTTCGGGCAAACACACAGGCACGTGGAAACACCACGGATCCTCGCAGTCCATCCGGCCGTCGTTGTTGTCGTCGATGCCGTCGCTGCAGTTCGTCTCGGGCGTATCGTCTGGCAAATCCGTCACAATACTGCGGATAAAGTCGTAATGATCTTCGACCAGGGTGTTGCCGGAAAACGTATCGGTGGTGCAGCTTAAATCGTTGCCATAGCTGTGCACCGCAGCCACAAAGGGAATGCCGTCCCGCCATACATAGGTTGGACCTCCGGAATCGCCCGAACACGTTGAACTGTGTGTTCCATAGCCCATCATTGTGTACAGGAAGCCTTTGTCGAACGTCGCGTCTATTGTATACATTTGCCCATTGTACTCGACCTGTGTCGGAATGGTTTCGTCGCAGCGTTTGCTTGGTTCGGCGGTTTCGGGGCAATACGCATAAAGCTTCGAAGTCATTTCGTGCTTCACTTTGTCCGAATCATTCGGATCTTTGGTCAAACCAAAGCCAACATCGACTACGGTGACGCCTTCTGCACTGTCGACCTCTGCGGCTGTGATATTGCGCGAAGGCGGAATCGGCGCAATGGGTCGGATTTCGTCGAGCGGCACAGGTTGTTTGAGTTTAATCAGTGCAATATCGTGGGACAGATCATTTGCTTCTGTCTCGCAATGATAGTCGGGATGCGGGTAGAACGAATCCGGTTCGTAGAGTTTTTTGATGTCGTCTTCTGATTGCGTGAGCGCAACGAGCAATGATCGGCGCTTTCGCTCGATATCGATAGGTTTGGGATCGTTGTTGCAGATACAGTGCCCTGCTGTGATTACAAAATTCGGCGTGATGAGCGCAGCTGTGCAGCCGATATTGTATCTGCCGATGAGTCCGACCGCAGTTTCACCGTATTGTGCTGCGACATCGCGAACCAGCATCAAGGCTGCCGGATAGCCGTCGCCTGTGACAACACGGCCGTTCACGATGGGCTGCGTCTGGCGTGTCGTTGCCGCAGCACCGGAATCGCTGGCCGATTGCTGTGTCTGGCTGCAGCCAGCCAGAATGCACAGCGCCAATAATGTGTATAGCTTTTTCATGGATTACTCTCTGGATGGTGCCGGTTTGCACTGGCTTTGGCCGCTGCGTCTGCGGATGATCACTGGCAGCGCCAGCAATCCGAACCCCAAAGCCCATGGCGAAAATGGCGATGTGCGGTGTAACGAAACGCTGCATCCGCTGTCGCTGTCGGGGGCGGGCGTCTCGGGAATGGTGTAGGGATTGCAGACATACCGGCTGGCACACAGCGGATCGTCGCAGTCGATAAGGTTGTCGCCGTTGTTGTCGATCTTGTCGTCGCAGATTTCGATATTGCATCGGCTGTCGTCTGCGCACTGCGGATCGTCACAGTCGATCTTGTCGTCGCCGTTGTTGTCGATCTTGTCGTCGCAAATCTCTGGCTGGCAATGGATATCGGCGGCGCATGCCGCATCGTCGCAATCCTTTTTGCCGTCGCCGTTGTTATCGATGCCGTCGCCGCAGATTTCATCCTGGCACTGAATGGCATTGGCACACCGGGGATCGTCGCAGTCAACCTTATCGTCGCCGTTGTTGTCGATCTTGTCGTCGCAGATTTCGATGCATTTGGCGTGATTGCATGTGATATCACTGCAGTCGCAGACTTGGCCGTTGCACAGCGCATTGTCGGCGCATTTGGGATCGCCGCAGTCGATCAGGCCATCACCATTGTTGTCGCGGTTGTCGTCGCAGATTTCGGGCTGGCACAGGATAGAATTGGCGCATGCATCGTCTTCGCAGTCGGTTTTGCCGTTCTCGTTGTTGTCGATCTTGTCGTTGCAGATTTCTTTTTGACAAACAGGTGCATCGGCGCATTGCGCATCATCGCAGTCGATTTCGTCGTTGCCGTTGTTGTCGATGCCGTCGCTGCAATGCTCGGGCTGGCAGATAATCTGCCCGCTGCACGATGCATCGTCGCAGTCAACCTTGTCGTCGTCGTTGTTGTCGATACCGTCGTCGCAGATTTCGGGCAAACACACGGGCACGTGGAAACACCACGGATCCTCGCAGTCCATCCGGCCGTCGTTGTTGTCGTCGATGCCGTCGCTGCAGTTCGTCTCGGGCGTATCGTCGGGCAAATCCGTCACAATACTGCGGATAAAATCGTAGTGATCCTGCACGACCGTATCGCCGTTATAGACATCCTGCGTGCAGTCGAGACTGCTCACGTGACTGTGTACTGCAGCCACATAGGGAATGCCGTCCCGCCACACATAGGTTGGGCCTCCGGAATCGCCCGAACACGTTGAGCTGTGCGATCCATAGCCCATCATTGTGTACATGAATCCGGTATCCAAATCGTAGTCGTACACATATCTTTCCCCGAGGTAATCGACGTATGTCGGAATGCCCTCGCCACAGTGTTTGCTTTGTGTGGCGGTTCGCGGACAATAGGCATAGAGCTTCGAAACCATTTCGTGTTTGATGGCTCTGGAGTCGTCCTCATCGTGGGTTAAGCCAAAGCCGACATCGTTCACCGTGACGCCCTCGACACTGTCAACTTCGGCTGCCGTGATGGCGCGTGACTCGGGAATCGGCGCAATGGGCCGGATTTCATCGAGGGGGACGGGCTTTTTCAGTTTGAGAATGGCAATATCGTGTTCGAGATCTTCGGCCTCTATGTCGCATTGATAGTCGGGGTGCGCATAAAACGCCTCGATATCATAGACTTTTCGGACATCGTTTTCCGACTGCGCAAGCATGACATGTACGCCATACCGCTTCTGGTCCAGATCGATGGGCTTGGTGTCGCCGTTGCAAATGCAGTGTGCGGCTGTGATGACAAAATTCGGGGTAATGAGTGAAGATGAGCAAAATAGCCTGTATTTGCCCAGGTATTCGACCATCTTTTCGTCATAACGCTCGGCAACGTCATAAGCCAGCATCGTCGTCGCCAGATGTTTGTCGCCTGTAACAAGGCGGCCGTTGACGATGGGCTGCGTCTGCTGCGTCGTTGCCGCAGCACCGGAGTCGTCGGCCGATTGCTGTGTCTGGCTGCAGCCAGCCAGAATACACAGCGCCAATAGTGTGTATAGCTTTTTCATGGTTTACTCTCTGGAGGGTGCCGGTTTGCACTGGCTTTGGCCGCTGCGTCTGCGGATGATCACTGGCAGCGCCAGCAATCCGAATCCCAAAGCCCATGGCGAAAATGGCGAAGTGCGGTGTAACGAAACGCTGCATCCGCTGTCGCTGTCGGGTGCGGGCGTCTCGGGAATTGTAAAGGGATTGCAGACATACCGGCCGGCACACAACGGATCGTCGCAGTCGATCAGGTTGTCGCCGTTGTTGTCGATCTTGTCGTCGCAGATTTCGATATTGCATCGGCTGTTGTCTGCGCATTGCGGATCGTCGCAGTCAATCTTGTCGTCACCGTTGTTATCGATCTTGTCGTCGCAAATCTCGGGCTGGCACCGGGTGTCGGCGGCGCATGCCGCATCGTCGCAATCCTTCTTGCCGTCGCCGTTGTTGTCGATGCCGTCGCCGCAGATTTCATCCTGGCATTGAATGGCATTGGCGCACCGCGGATCGTCGCAGTCAACCTTGTCATCGCCGTTGTTGTCGATCTTGTCGTCGCAGATTTCGATGCATTTGGCGTGATTGCAGGCCATATCGCTGCAATCGCAGATTTGGCCGTTGCACAGCGCATTGTCGGCGCACCTGGGATCGCCGCAGTCGACCAGACCATCACCATTGTTGTCGCGGTTGTCGTCGCAGATTTCGGGTTTGCATAAGATAGAATCGGCGCATGCATCATCTGCGCAGTCGGTTTTGCCGTTCTCGTCGTTGTCGATCTTGTCGTTGCAGATTTCTTTTTGGCAAACAGGTGCATTGGCGCATTGCGCATCATCGCAGTCGATTTCGTCGTTGCCGTTGTTGTCGATGCCGTCGCTGCAATGCTCGGGCTGGCAGATAATCTGCCCGCTGCACGATGCATCGTCGCAGTCGATCTTGTCGTCATCGTTGTTGTCGATACCGTCGTCGCAGATTTCGGGCAAACACACGGGCACGTGGAAACACCACGGATCTTCGCAGTCCATCCGGCCGTCGTTGTTGTCGTCGATGCCGTCGCTGCAGTTCGTCTCAGGCGTATCGGAGGGCAAATCCGTTACAATGCTGCGGATAAAGTCGTAATGATCCACAACAATGGTGCTGCCGCCAAACCTGTCCGGGCCGCATGCAGATGTATTGCCATAGCTGTGGACTGCAGTCACAAAGGGAATACCGTCCCGCCATACATAGGTCGGACCGCCCGAATCACCGGAACACGTGCTGCTGTGCGCACCATAGCCCATCATGATATACTCAAACCCGGTTGATAACTTGTAGTCAACGTAGTATGTATTCCCCATGTATTCGACGGCTGTCGGAATGTCTTCGCCGCAGTGTTTGCTTTGTGCCGCGGTTTTGGGGCAGTAGGCATAGAGTGTAGATGTCATCTCATGCTTGGTCGCATCGGGATCATCCGGATCCCTGGTGATGCCAAAGCCCACATCGACTACGGTCACGCCATTGGCGCTGTCGACTTCGGCCGCCGTGATGGCGCGTGACTCGGGAATCGGCGCAATGGGCCGGATTTCGTCGATAGGTATCGGTTCCTTCAGCTTGATTATGGCGATATCATTGTCGAGATTCGGGTTCTCCACGGCACACTGATAGCCGGGATGCGGATAAAATGCCTCGATCTCATAGATCTTGCTGACGTCGCGTTCGGATTTGCCGCGCATCACATACACACCCTGACGTATGTAGTCCAGACTGATGGGCTTTGGATCGTTGTTGCACATGCAGTGCGCTGCTGTGAGAACGTAATTCGGCGTGATGAGCGAAGCCGAGCAGAATAGGTTGTATTTGCCCAGATATTCAACCATCTTTTCGTCATAATGCTCGGCAATGTCATAAGCCAGCATCAGCGTTCCCGGATGTCCGTCACCCGGAACAATGCGGCCGTTCACGATGGGCTGCGTCTGAAGCGTGGTCGCTGCAGAATCGGAATCGCTGGCCTGTTGTTGCGTCTGGCTGCAGCCGGCCAGAATACACAGCGCCAATAACGGGTATAGCTTTTTCATTGTGAACACTCCAAAAACTAGGCTCCAGGCTCCCGATTCAGTGCTTATCCACACTCTCGTCATTCAGAGCCAATTTAATACCAATTGAATACTATTCGACACATGACTGATTCTGAACCTTTTTGAGTCCATCAGTATGATTCGAATGCACCTACCATAGGCGCCTACATCTGGCAAATAAAATCGAATAAAATTTTGATATTTTTCAGCACCACAAATTTGGTGTGAATTTTATTCAAATTTTATTCAATAAAATATCGGCCGGCCCCTCACCATAAGCCATAAGCCATACTCTTCCTGCTTATAAAGCAGTCCAATCAACATGCTTACGGCCGCAGGCCGTCCAGCGGCGCGTAGCCGCGAAAAAAATTGTGCTTACGGCCGCAGGCCGTCCAATGGCGCGTAGCCGCGAAAGAATGTGCTTACGGCGCAGCCGTCCAAAGAAAATGCAGGAAAGCTCCAAGCCCTCAAAAGTGCTTAGAACGTGTAGCCAATATTCAAACTGAACCCGCCAAGGGGATCACCGCGCCGCCGATTGAGCAAAAATCCATAATCGATAACAATGGGCGGGATGGTTTCGCTGATTTGCCATCGCAGGCCAAGACCAGCTGTGTATTTGAGTTCCTTTGCGAACATCTCGTCAAAGAACCCGCCAAAATCATAGTGGCTGGGCTGGTAATCGATCAATGCTCCCATATCGGCGAATACTGCGCCGTAAATGCCGACCGAAGGCCAAATCGGATATCGCAGTTCTGCGGTAAAATTGAACAGTCCCTCGCCGCCCCAGGCTTCGTTTGTCGCGACATTGGGCGTCGATGAGTTGACGAGCCGCGGTCCGAGAGCTTCGTTGTCGTAGCCGCGCATATTCAGGCCGCCCAGAAAATACCGGTCGATGAGCGGCAGCCGCGAATCCTTCGACAAAAAGCTCAGACCCAGGCGCATGTTAAATGCCAGCGAGAAGTAGTCGATAAAAGAGAATACATAGGAGGCACGGACTTCGGGTTTGGTATAGAAACCAATGGAATCTGAATAAGCCAGTTTCACCTTGGCTTCGGCATAGGCACCAAACTTGGGAATGAGCGGATTATCGCGGCCATCGTAGACCGCGCGGGGCGTGAGCGATATCGTGAGCGATGAATTCTCGGGGGAGAACGGGCAGTTCTGGAAGAAGGTAAAGGGATAGCAGGCGTGATACGTGCTGATATCGTCGCTCACATCAATGCCAAATGACGATGTCCTGGATGTGACGAGCTCGAATGCCAGCGCCGAGAACCACTTCTTGCTCATGTTCCATTGCAGCTCGACCAGCCAGCCATACTCTTCCTTGTTGGTATCGGGGATATACCGCAGATCGTAGAACAGCTGCGTCACCAGATTGAAGCCGCTCGACGGAATAATCGGGATATTCAGCGTGAGCAGCGTAAAGAAATTCTGGTTGAACTTTTGTGTGAAAACGACCTCAGACCCAGCAAATGTGCGGGCCTCGGGCATGATCAAAAACCGCAGATCCCACCCGGTGCCAAACAGATTGGCCTCGACGAATTCGGCTTCGCCGGTGAGTATCAAATCCTTTGCATTCAGCTGCAATCCAAGGGCAAAATCGATCCAACGGCGCTCGCCTTCTTCGAGGTTGATGACCATCGGAACGGGATGCTCTGATGACGATGTGGAATCGCTGTCTTCGGTGTTGGCTGTGAGACCGTCGTCGATGCCGATGACATTGAGCGATGCCGATTTATAGATGGCGCGCCGGCGCAGCAGACTGCGGGCGTCGATAACACGGTTATAGTCGAATGTATCACCGCGGGGCAGCTTGACGTCCTGGCGCACGACCCAGTCGTGCGTCACCACATTGCCGTGCGTAAATGTATCGCCAAAGCTGAATTTTGGGCCCAGCGTGATGTTGTATTCCACGTCAACTTCTGTTCCGGTGATCCCGTTGGTCGGCTTGCACTCGGGCTCCCCTTCGATGCCGTATTCGGTATCGAAATGGCGCATGCACTTTTCGACCGTGCCATTGCGGCTTTCATACAATGCGCAGGTCGTTTCGGGATTATCGGGAAAACACGAGGCCTGGAATTCGGCGATATCGCACGTATCCTCGCTCGATACATTGCCGTCCGAATCGTACGAGGTGCATCGCACCTGATCGGCAATGGTGGCATGACCGCGGGCACGCAGCTGTTTGGTGATGGCCGCGCGCTCCGTGCGGAATGCATTGTCGCTGAAAATATCGGTTTCGGGCTTGTCTATTTTGACTTCGAAGGCATCGTACGTTTCGCGATCGGTATATCGGATCTGGCGATGCGTGAGGCGCGAAGGCTCGCCTTCGCGCACGACAAACGTCAGCCTGAACCGGCCGCCGCGCTCGATGGGCTCAAGCGTCCAGCTCGGCACATCCGCATTCAGATAGCCGCGGTCGCGGTATGCATCCACTATCTTTGCCGCGTCGTCGGCAATCATCGAACGCTGCGGATAGGCGCCCGATCCAAACGTCGAATACGCTTTGCTCCCAATCATCCCCAGCAATTCGTCCCGCGAAAACACAGAAGCACCATCAAACGAGATTTCCCCGATTTCAATGCGCTCGCCTTCGTCGATATGAAAAACGATGACATTGCCCTGTTCGGATGCACCGCGGATCATTTCGCCGCTTACTTTGGCCCAGTAATAGCCCGCAGAAATATACGTCTGCTGCAGCGAGTTCGAGGATGCATTCACTTCTCCGCGGTCGACAAAGCCCGATCGCGCAAAGGTGAGCGAATCCATCAGTTCCCGGGCGGCCAGCGCATGATTGCCTTCAAACTGGATATCCCAATGCGCCGCTTCTTTGATGTCGAGAAATACATCGACGGTTTTCTTTTGCGGAACCCGGCGCGATACATAATCGATGCGCGTTTGATAATAACCCTCGCTGCGATAGCTCGTGACGAGCGCCTCGACCGCGTCTTCGATGGCTGCTTTGGTGATGCCGCCAAAAAAACTGAACTCCGAACGGAATGCCGATTCAAGCGTCGAGTATTTCTTGAGTTTGTGCCCGCGAATGTAGATTTTGCCGAGCACATATTTGTCGGAATCGGTCACATTCACATGCAAATCGACCAGATTTGGCTCGATTTCGACCGGCCAGATGTTGACTTTCGCATCGAAAGAGCCTTCTTTGGTGTAATAGCGCGTCAGACTTTTTACCTGGTCGTCGATGGCGATTTCGATGAGCTTTTCCTTTGGAATATCATCGATTTCCATGCCGCGCAGCAGTGCGGTTCTCGGGTAAAGCGCACCACCCGGCCGCAGAATCATGTGCTTTTTCAGCTCCGATTTATACAGCTCGCCGCTTTGTTCGATAATCAGCTTGCGGATAATCGTATGCGGCACCGTGTCGAACTGCACAATGACACGATTGCCCTGATGCGTGACCGTTTGATGAATGTTCGAGAAATAGCCGGTTTTGCGCAGTCTTTCGACAGACAGCGCCAGCTCACGCGCATTGGTGAGGTGCCCAAGCTGCAGACCAGATGCGCGCAGCAACGCCGCAACATGCTCCGGTTCCTCGCAATACGGCGTATCCGTGCAGTTCAGAATCAAATCGGCAATGCGGTATGATGCGCCCTCGGGCATGGCCGCAATCTTGGCAATCACGTCATTGTTGGCCAGCCCCGCCCCCGCATTGGCCGAAACGCCGCTCTCTGCAGAACCCGCGTCGTTCGGATCTGCGCCGTCTGGCGTAGTTTCTGTGTCGTTCTGGGCAACGTCGTCCGACTCGCTGCGTTCACCGCCAATCGAACCCTTCTGAATGATGTTCGCTTCGTCACGAAACGCAAAATCGAAATACGCATCCCCCGATAAACGCTCGGTTTCATCGGGATCCTGCGCCAATACCGGCAATGGATACGAAAACGCCATAAGCGCCGCAAACAGCGCGCCAATGATGCGTATGGCAAATTGTCGGTAGGTTGAAATGGTCATCGTCGTTCCACAAAAAATGCCCCAAAATAGCGCTAATTAGCACAAATTCCATCTGTAGCACATATAGAATCGACAGTACCGTATCATCACAGCTCCTTGCTGCCAAAATCGCTATGCCAGTGCGGCTTATAGCTTAAAGCTTATAGCTTATAGTCTAAGACTGATCTGCTCCATAAACCACAAGCCATAAGCCATCTGTATCTGCATGCATACAAAGCGTTCTCTGTTTTGACGGTTTGCGCGGCAATTCACATGACGTATGCAGGAGGCGGGCTATTTACGGCACAGTGGGACAAGCCCCACTGTCTGTGCCGTAAATACGCCCGCCGTTTTGCGCTATTGGCTGTGACAAGCACAGCCAATACGCGCAAAAAATGCATATTTTGACCGCATCCGAACCGATATGTCGCACAAAATTCGAAAGGTTCTGGGGGTTATGACATCCAATACATACCGATTGACATGGATGTCATACCTACATGTAAACTTTTGGTGAAAATCCTGGATGCTAATTTCGTGAAACCCACAAATACCAACGGTTTGCGGTGCAAAAAAAATAAAAAATGCATTTGGCACGTGATTGGCAATTATCCCTTCACGTGCCCGACAGACAGAAGCGCGTCGCTTTCTACCTGCGTGGTGCGTTGTGTTTTTATGGAGGCCTGGCAAATGTGTGCTGGGTTTTCGGTTAACAAAATGATGGAGATTATCATGAAAACAACGAATTCAATGTTTAAAACTTCCTTTAACAAATCCGGCAAAACCGCTTTGATGTTGGCCCTTTCGCTGGGAGTGGCTGCCGGCAGCCTGAGTGCATGTACAGATGGTGATGGCAATGGTAACAGCAATGCAAATAATGGTCAGCAGAGCCAGCAGGTGGATGTAGATTTTACAAAAATAATTAAATCCAATTTGTCGCGTGCCGACTCGAATATTGCCGATGCAGACCGCGATGCATTTGTGAAGGGCCAGTATGATTTGAACTTTGATTTAATTCGTAAATCTGCCGATCAGATCGGTGATGACAATGCAATGATTTCAACCTTTAGCATCCAGACAGCGCTGGCGATGACCTGGGCCGGTGCGGATGGCGATACCGCAAGCGAAATGGCTGCGACCCTGCATTTTGATGGTAATACGCATGCGGCTTTGAACAAACTCGATGCTCTGATTCAGGCGAAGAATAAAGATTTGTATGTTGAGAATGAGGGCACGCCCTATGAAGTGAGAAAAGATGCCGTCGAAATCAAAACGACCAACGATCTCTATTTCGCACCCATCGACAAAGGCTGGTCTTCGTCATGGCTGGATTTGCTCGCCCTCAATTATGGCGCCGGTTTGACCGAAATCAATTTCGCTGCCGATGTCGATGCTGCACGCAAATATATCAACGATAAGGTGAGCGATGCGACGCACGCCCGCATCAAGGATTTGCTGCCCCCAGGCAGTCTTGATGTGAACACGCAGGCGGTGATCTCCAATGCCATTTACTTTAAGGCTCCGTGGAAAAATATGGTCACCAAAGCCAACGATAAACTGTCGTTCCACAAGCTGGATGGCTCGAATGTAGATGTCGATTATTTGATTGCTGATGATAATTTTGAATATATGGCCGACGACAACAACCTGTATCAGGCTGTGAGCGTGCCGCTTCGCGACAACGATTTCAAGGTGCTGTTCGTGCTGCCCGATGACGGCAAGTTCAACGATGTTCAGGCTGCATTAAACGGCGATCTCGTGGGCAACATCTTTGACAAACTCGCGAAAGATTCGCCTGTCAATCTGGGCTTCCCAAGCTATTCGTTCGAGACTGAGCTGACGTTGAAGGAACCGCTCAAAGATCTGGGCATGGTGAAAGCGTTTGATGAGATGGATGCCAATTTCTCGAAGATGACAGATCTGCCCAACGATCTCTATATCGGCCAAGTTTATCATAAAACCTTTGTCGGTCTGGATGAGAAAGGCGTAGAGGCTGCTGCTGCGACTGCTGTTGTGATGGAGTCCAAAGCCACACCGGGTGAGGTTATCAATCTGGATTTGGACAAACCCTATTTCTTTATTATTTATGAGTCGGATTCGAAATCACCGCTGTTCGTTGGCCGTGTGATGGATCCCAGCAAATAATCTGATTGTATATATTTGGTGAATGATGAACCGGCAGGATGGGCGATATGCCCGACTGCCGGTTTTTTTTATACGATTTCCGTCGGGGTGGGGATGATGCGTGGGATATCATGATGCCGTTTCCGGGGGTTACGCTGCGCTCACCCCCGGTTAATGTCAAGCGCCCCTGCGGGGCGCTGGTGGTTGCGCCCTGCGGGCGCGTCGGATGATATATTTCCGATTTCCGCCGGGGGTTACGCTGTCGCTTACCCCCGGTTAATGTCAAGCGCCCCTGCGGGGCGCTGGTGGTTGCGCCCTTCGGGCGCGTCGGATGATATATTTCCGGTTTCCGCCGGGTGGGGATGATGCGCGGGCGTGTCGGATGATATGATGTCGTTTCCGGGGGTTACGCTGCGCTTACCCCCGGTTAATGTCAAGCGCCCCTGCGGGGCGCTGGTGGTTGCGCCCTTCGGGCGCGTCGGATCAGATTGGTTTTGAGGTTATGACATTCAATACATACCATTTGACATGAATGTCATACCTACATGTACGCTGTTCGGTGGAAAACCATGGTGCTTGTATCGTGAAACCCGCATGTATCAATGGCTTGCGGTGCAAAAAAAAAGATACGAATGGTTGGCATGTGATTGGCAATTACCTGTTCACGTGCTCGACAGACAGAAGCGAAGCGCCTCTATCTGCGGCGAACTTTTGTTTTTACGGGAGCCTGGCGTTGGGTGATTGTTCGGGCTTCAAACAATATATGGAGATTATCATGAAAAAAGGTCTTTCGACGTTTAAAACTTCCTTTAACAAATCCTGCAAAACCGCTTTGATGTTAGCCCTTTCGCTGGGTGTGGCGGCCGGCAGCCTGAGTGCATGCAGTGACAGTGATGGTAATGGTAATGGTAATGCAAATTTGGGCCAGCAGGGCCAGCAGGGCCAGCAGGTTCAGAAAGGTGGTTCGATTTCTCCGAACCTGATTAAATCGGCTTTGTCGCGTGCCGATTCGGATGTTGCCGATGCAGATCGCGATGCATTTGTGAAGGGCCAGTATGATTTGAACTTTGATTTAATTCGTAAATCTGCCGATCAGATCGGTGATGACAATGCGATGATTTCGACCTTTAGCCTCCAGACTGCGCTGGCGATGACCTGGGCCGGTGCGGATGGCGATACCGCAAGCGAAATGGCTGCTGCCCTGCATTTCGACGATAATACGCACGCTGCATTGAACAAGCTCGATGCCCTGATTCAGTCGAAGAATAAAGATGTGTATGTGAAGGATGAGGGCACGCCCTATGAAGAGAAGAAAGATGCGGTCGAAATCAAAACGACCAACGATCTCTATTTCTCGACCGGTATATACACCTGGGCTTCGGCATGGCTTGATTTGCTCGCCGTCAATTATGGCGCCGGTTTGACCGAACTCAATTTCCAGGCAGATATTGAGGCTGCACGTAAATATATCAACGATAGAGTGAGCGATGCGACGCACGATCGCATCAAGGATTTGCTGCCCGAGAACAGCATTGATGGCAATACGCGTTCAGTCATTACCAATGCGATTTACTTTAAGGCACCGTGGAGAGATATCGTCAATAAGGCAAATGACAAAATGTCGTTCCACAAGCTGGATGGCTCGAGTGTGGATGTCGATTATCTGCTCTCAAGCCACAGATATGAATATATGGCTGCCGCCGACAATCTGTATCAGGCTGTGAGCGTGCCGCTTCGCGACGACGATTTCAAGGTGCTGTTCGTGCTGCCCGATGAAGGCAAGTTCAACGATGTCCAGAATGCATTGAACGGCGATGTGCTGATCGACATCTTTAGCAAACTCGCGTCGGATTCGGAAATCAACCTGCATTTCCCGAGCTATTCGTTCGAGACTTCGCTGAGCCTGAAGGATCCGCTGAAGGCTCTGGGCATGGTGAAAGCGTTTAGTCTTGAGGCGGATTTCTCGAAGATGACGGAAGATCCCAATGAGCTGCATATCGCCGAGGTTTATCACAAGACGTTTGTTGGTCTGGATGAGAAGGGTGTGGAGGCCGCAGCGGCAACCGCAGTTGTGATGGCAGATAATGCAATGCCGGGCGAAGTCATTAATTTGGATTTGGACAGACCGTATTTCTTTATCATTTATGAGTCGGATTCGAAAACGCCGCTGTTTGTCGGCCGTGTGATGGATCCCAACAAATAATTTAATCGCTGATATTTGGAGAATGGCGAGCCGGCAGGACGTGCGATAAGCACGGCTGCCGGCTTTTTTATGATGGCCGGGCGTATGGCGCTTGCGCCATAGCACGGCGCGGGCGCGTATGCAGTGCGAATGCGCTGCATAGCGCCGCTCCGGATGCATCCAACTAAATTGATGCTCGCCCTTTGCGTGTAAAACCTGTATAAGCAAGGTAGAGATTTGGTGCCGTTTTGCACGATTTTGAGGGCATAAAATGAGCATTTATACGCGCGAACTCACGGAAGAAGTTGTGTACAGCATTGGGGATGCGCATGGGCGCGGGCGGGAGATCGTCGATTTTATTGGCGGTCTGCGGGCGCGGGCGCGGGCGGCTGGCGAGCGTGCGGCGTTTGTGCAGTTGGGGGATTTGTGCGATTGTTTTACGCTGCCCGAGGTGCATGACAATGCGGCGCTGCGGGCGCTGATTCGCAGGCGGATTGCGGCGGTGCCGGGGCTGCGCGAGGCGGTTGAGGGGCGGATGTTCGTCGACTGGCGGCTGTTTGAGGGCAGTCTGCGCGAGGGCGAAGTGCGCGGTTTCGAAAACGCCGAAACCCTGATAGAATGCGATGTTCCGAAGGTGCTGGAATCGTTTTATGAGGCGACGATGAGCTTCGAAACGATGGGCGCGTTTGTGGCGGCACAGCAGAACGACGATGTGATTTTTGTTTTTGGCAACCACGATGCCGATTTGCTGCGCGGGCATTCGGATTACGGGCGGCAGCAGAAATATATTTTCCTTGGGCTGCTTGGATTTGAGCCGGAGGTGGTCGTCGCGCACATGCAGCGCGGGACGCCGGATGTGATTTTGCGCCATCCGTGGATGAAGTGGCTGAATGAGCGGCCGCATCTGGTGATGAGCTGCGATACCATCTATATGCACGGCGGACCGACGGGTGGGCTTGCACAGCAAATCGAGGCGCAGGGCGGCTTTGCGCGCTGGATTGCCGGCCTGGACGACGCGCGCGCCGTGGGTTGGGAGCACCCCGCGTTCAGGGAGCATGAGTCGTTTTTGTCGCCCGATGGCGCACCAAACGACTGGGTGAATCATCCGGCGTGTATTCTCGACTTTTTGCATGCTGCGCAGCGGCAGTATCTGGCCGTGGGGCATTCGCCGTTTTTGGATTTCGAAAAAGGGCCGATGATCGATTTGGCGCATGCAGACAGCCTGCGACATTTATTTCATACGCCGGCGCAATTGCCGCCGGAACGCAGGCTGATTAAGCACGATACAAATCTGAAGCGCGGCGGTGAAATGTGGGCGTGCCGGCATGTGACCGGGACGGACAACTGGACTGGGGTGAATGCGCAGTTCGAATCGACCCCGCTGAGATTTTCATGATTTCTCTATCCAAATACATTGTGGTGGCGTGGCTGGCGGCATTTCCTGCGGCGGCCATGGCATATCCGGGCGATGCGCAGTGGTACGCAGATGTGTCGAAATCCATTGCTTCGGAGCTCTTTGAATCGGGCCAGTATCACCTGTATTGTCAGGCGTTTGCGCCCGAACAGCCCGGCGGCAAAGACTGGCATTTCGAAGTTTCGAAGGCCATTGCGACCGAGCTCGCCGATTCTTCGGCATGGCGGCTTTCGACGCCATATCTGCGGGATTTGAGCGCCAACAGCCAAAACTGGAATCTGTTGCTGCTGCAGGCCAAGGTCGATTTGCAGCAGGGGCACATTCAGGAAGCCAGTGATGTGATTGGGCGTGCGCTCGTGCAATATCCCGATAATCCGCGCATTCTGATTATGGCCGGAAACATTGCATCCGACAGCGGCGACGACGAAAAAGCCATTGCCTATTACCAGAAGGCGGCGACGATTCAGCCCAAAAATTCGGCGATATATCTGGGGTTGGGCCGCATTTATATCGGTGCGCGCAATTGGCAGCAAGCCATCGACAACTACGAGAAATATCTGGAATTTGGCGAGCCTTCGAGCGAAGTGCTGGTGCGGCTGTCGATGGCTTATGAGAATATCGGCGATTTGCAAAAGGCCGAGCGTTGTCTGCTGCGGAATCTGGACGTTCATCCCAACCGCGTGATCGCGCTGATGCCGCTGGAACGGTTCTATTTGCGCCAGAATATGGCCGACAAAGCCAATGAAACGGCGCGCGAACGTCAGAAGTATCAAAAGCAGACCGATGGCGATCCGCGTAATTTGCGTGCGCTGGCACCATCATCCAAATGATGGTGCGGCTGCGGCTGTGCGCCGCAGCCAATACGCGCGTTATGCAGATTGATGGTCGTCTGTTGTGATTAATGAATACACAGCACGCCGGATATCGACAACTCGTGACGTTGGGTGGAAATATTAAAATAGCGTAACGACAGCATGTTGATATACAGATCTGCCGGTTCTGTGCTCACCTTGACAAATGCTGCTTGATTATCTTCGGATTGGTTGTCATCGATGAGCTTTCGCTCAATTGTGAAATGATAGGATGGTATGCCGCGATCGCTGGGGGTTCCAAATGAAATCGCGCCGGTCTTTTGGTTTACCGTCACATCAACCATATCATCATATGCCAGGTTCATCATGCTGCTGCACTGTATCGCACCGGTGTATACGCCTTTATAATTCATCCTAAGATAGGCCTCGTCGAAAGGATTTGGCATTGATACATCCACACCCGCCTTGTCATCCCAAAACCATAAATTGACGTCCGGTTCAACCAAATCCGCATAGCTGCTTCGATTATACATCTTTTGCATATAAATCAAACGGCTGGAGGTATTCTCGCGGTCATTCTCATCCAGCGAATTTCTCCAATTATTGTATTCGTCTTCGTTCATGGGCAGTTTGGTTATGCCCGCGTTTTCAACAACTGATGCAACCTGATGATGCATCCATCGTTCAACGCCATAGGAAAGATTGATCGGCAGAACAGAGACGACCAAAAACAGCAGGCCGAATGAAACCGGTATCCAGATGATGCGGTGCGCTCGCGTTTTGATCACATAGAAGCAAACGGCATAGCACCACAGGTTGAACAAAAGCAGATAGGCTCTCAGAACAGTCCATCCATAATCCGATATTCTGCGCACGATGCCGACAGACATGAGGATGAGCAAGGGCAGCATCAGGAACGGCAGGATTTTCAACAGTTTTTTCTCGAAAGACGATTCTTCCGAAACGCCGGCCGGGTAGAGTCTGAACACCAAAAGCAGGACGACGGCCATGGCTGCCGATACCAGCCAGGAGATCTTGCCATTGGGCAGTTCCCAGTGCACGACTATCGAAATGATGTACAGATACAGCACAAACAGATACACGAACAGCAGGGGGATGATCACATAATGAACGAGTTTGTCGCCGATCTTTTTTCCCGGGGGCAGGGTTTCCAGGCACTTATCCGCACCGGTTGGGATATAGGCCATAAACAGCACCGGAAACACAAAGAAGGCATTAAGGAAGAAAATGTCGACAAATAATTTATCGGAAAGATGGATGCGGAACAGTTCGTTGAATGCGAACAGGATAAATTCCAGGCCGCCGCATAATGTGGCCGTAAAAGTGAGTGCAATGCCAACGGCGATTCCGGATTGAAAACTGAAATGCCAGAATGGCATATCGTTTTTCTTTTTCAGATATGGCAAACAGTACAAAGCCAGCACGATAGCGGTTGCAATGGAAACCAGAGCCAATGCTGACGTGATGCTTGTGGATTTCAGATTGTACAGTATTATTGTGATGATGATGTGAATCAGATAGGCGCCGATGCTGACGCCGGTCGTCAGCTTTTTGTTTTCGCACGATTCACGCCAGTTATCGAGCGCCAGCGACAAAACGGCGCCGATTCCAAACAGCCAGAACGTCCACAGGTAATCGCGCAGATTAAGGATGTGATCGTAGTGGACTTCTGCGATACACAGCAGTGTAAAGATCGCGCAGCAAATTACGGATACCGGGAACCGTTTGAATACGGCTCCGACTTTCACCATCGCGCTTTGCGCAAAAGATTTGAGCGACATGATGATACCTCCGAATTGTAAGGGAACCGTGCGGTTCGTTGGGTAACAGCGGGTGACGCCAAAGCGCACCAGCGACTCATATCAAGCGCCAATGCGGGCTCTGTTGGAGGTAACGCACCCTCAGGGCGATTTTATTTCAAATCTTGTGCGGCTACGCGCCGCATGCGGCAAGGGGCGTTGTTCCGCGAACGCCCCTTGCGGGGCGTGTGGTTTACGCAGGATCTACTGGATCTGCGGGCTTATCGTTATCCGGTGCAGCATCTTTGGCTGCTTCTGCCGCCTCCTCAGATTTTTCGGCCTCCTCGGATTTGTTGGCCTCCTCAGATTTGTTGGCCTCCTCAGATTTGTTGGCCTCCTCAGATTTTTCGGCATCTGAAGCGGCTTTCACTGCATCTGCGGGATTCTCGGCTTCTTCTTTTTTCTTGGGCTGGACTTTGGCGTTCCAGATGCGGACGCACAGAATCAGACCAACGATGATGGCGGGCAGCAACAGTTTAGGCCAGATGGACCAGTTGTTGGGATCGGCGATAAATTCGGGCGCATCACCACGGGACTTGCTGGGGAGATACATGCCGAGGAGGTAGGCAGATGTGGCGGAGCCGAGGTAGGCGAAGCCGTCGATGATGCCGGTCGCGATGCCGGCGTTTTTGCTGCCGCCGAAATCCATCGACGCGGTGCCCGAGAGCATGCCGTGGACGCCGATGACGCAGAGCACCATGCAGGCGAATGTAACGCCAAACATCGGGTTACCGAGCACAAAGAAGAGCACGATGCAGAAAATGAGCAGGCCGCTGTACAGAATCGTTGCGACAGGGCCACGGCGGGATTTAAACACATAATCCGAGATGATGCCGGCGAACATGCCCGCGAGAATGCCCGCGCAGCAGCTGACCATTCCCCAGTTTTCGAAGATGAAGTTGCCGTTGTAGATGGGGATGTTCTCGCCAGCCGATTGTCCCCACTGCATGATGCCGTCGCGGACGTAGCCCGAGCAGAACTCGATGCAGGCAATGGTGATGATAATCGGGTTGGTGATGATTTTCTTGAAAACCTGGAGTACGGAGAGTTTCGGGCCCGTGTCGCCGCTCGTCGCGTCGCCGGTGTTGAGTGCCGGGAAGCCGGCTTTGTCGGGGCTGTCGCGGATGATGAGGATCGTGACAATGAACATCACGAACAAAACGGCAGACGGGATAAAGAATGCGAAAGACGCGTGGAGGTTGTTGACGATGATGCCGTTCCAGTCGTAGGCGAAATAGAGGCCGAGCGAGATAAGTGCGCCGAAGATGCCGCCGATGATGCCGCGCTCGCGCACGTGGAACCATGCCGAATTGACCTTGACGATTGAAATCGCGCCGAAGCTCTGGAAATACATGTTGAGCGCGAATAGCGGGATGAATGCCGTGAGCAGCGAGATGCCGGTCGCTTCAAATATGGCCTGATAGTTGAACAGGTAGATGGCCATGAGAAGGTTGGCGATGGAGGCGCCGATGGCGCCGATCATAAGTGTCTTTCGGCCGCCGAACTTGTCGCAGAGCGGCGCGTTGAGTACGACGCTGCAGCCGTAGACGATCGAGCCAATGGAATAGATTTTACCGTACAGATCGTTTGTGAGGAGCCCGCAGGCGACGCCGTGCAGCGCGGGGTCGCAGGTGTCGCTGTCGAGCACGGTTCGGACAACCGCGAGGTTGTAACGTCCAAAATACAAAAATGCATAGGTCAGTCCGAGGAAGATCCAGTTCATTCTTCGTCGGGCTTCGAATTCTTTGGTATGATGGATTTCGACTTTTGGCAGTCGCCATATCACGATGCCAATCACCAAAATGATGCCGATAATCGGCAATAACTTCTCGATTACAGTTGGCATAGATAAAATCCTTTACGGCAGGCCGGATCGGCCTGCGCATAGCAGGGCACAAGGGAACCCGCAGAACGGTCACGACCTGTGGGTATCTCACAAATACAGACTTTGATGTCACGTTCGTCGCTGAATCACCATGTCTCAAATGGGCGCATTCATTTGCGGACAGCGCCGACACATTTCAGGACGAAACCGGCAGTGCAGGAAAAATCAAATGACTGCCAAAAACGGTGCATTTTCTCATCGTGGAAAACGTACCGGATGCGTAGAAAGCCGCGTGACTCGGCTTAAAGACGGCAGCCCGCAGTGCGGACTGCCATGGAGAACACTAGATTTTATTGTTGCCTTCGGCGTGCAGAGCTTCAGCCTCGGCCGCATCGAAATACAGAATGCGCTGGCAGTTCTGGCAGCATTCGAGCGAATTCTGGCGCTGCAGCTGAATGAAAGCCTGGGGCTGAAGTTTCATGTGGCAGCCCGTGCATGTGCCGCCCGAAGCCGAAACCACGGCAGCTCCCGGTCGTTTGCTGCGGATAAAACGATATCTGGCCAGGTACTGCGGATTCACTGTTTTGGCGAGTTCTGCAGCTTTCGCCTGAAGCTCTGAAACGCGGTCTTCAATGCTGGCTGCAGCAGCGTCGACTTCCTGCTGGTTCTTTTCGATTTCGGCACGAAGCGCTTCATATTCTGTGCGCTGTTTGTCGATGCCGGCCTGCGCTTCGTTCAGTGCTGACGAAAGCTGCTCAATTTCTGTTTCGGCCTGCGCAATCGATTTCTTGAACGTTTCGACTTCGCGCTCCAGTGCTGCATAATCACGTGAATTCGTGACAGCACCGAGTTTGGTGTTCGCATGGCCCAGGCCTTTTTTGGCTTCTTCAAGACCACCGCGTTTGCTCTCGATCAATTTCTGGGTTTCGCTCATGCGTTCGTTTTGCTTTTCGAGCGCCTGTCCGAGGTCTTGCAGCAAATCGGAATCCGATTCCACTTTCTGACGACGGGTCTCGACATCCAGACGAAGCGCTTCCTGAGCCAGATCGATTTTTTGAAGCTCGATCAGCTTCTCTAGTTGCTCTTTCAAGGTCAGTTACTCCGGATAAAAACGAAAATGGCCCGTTGCCATAAATGGCAGCGAGCCTTGCTAAAAAACTGTAAATTGTCGTCGCTGGGATAAAAAAGAACGTCGTCCGATTGCTTCACCATCACAACAACATGTGGGTATATATCGCATCCCGACGCTCCAATCTTCATCCCAAAAAAGTGGGCCCACAGGGACTTGAACCCCGAACCCGCTGATTATGAGTCAGCTGCTCTAACCGATTGAGCTATAGGCCCTCGCATGTTCGTCCCCGAACCTGCGGCACCCTGTATACCTTGACGGGCCACAGAGGTAAAGACCTTTTCGTTATTTTTTTGAAACCGCCGGATTAATTGTGCTAGAACCATCCGCCGGTTGCGGCTTTCTGCGGCAATCCGATTTTAACTGTTCTGAGGTTGTGATGAGACTCGAAATCCAAAAAGCGCTTGATAATATCCGCCCGATGCTTCAGGCCGACGGCGGCGATATGACCTTCGTCGATTACTTTAACCGCGTCGTTTATGTGCGCCTCACCGGTGCCTGCGAGGGCTGTCCGCATGCCAATCTGACGATCCAGAATGGCATTGAGGCCAAGCTATTTGAGCTGTTTCCCGACGAAGTACGCGAAGTGCGCGACGTAACATTTGAATAGGGCTGTTGCTATGGAAGAAAAGATCAAACAAATCGCATACGGCGTTTTATGTGACGAATCCCATGCACTTGCCGGGACACGCGAAATCAGCGATATCGCTGTAAAAGACGATATCATCACGGTCACGATTGCGATCGAACGCACCAATGATGTCGCAGCTCGCGTCGAAAAAGAAGATGCCATGCGCGATGCCATTCAAAACGCATTTCCCGACAAGCGTGTGCGCATCATTTCGATTGATATCGCAGACGAAGGTGAGCCCGCATGTGCCCACAGCCACGAGCATGCGCATCACGATTTGCCGCCCAAAAAGCGGATTCCCGGTGTTAAAAATGTGTATCTGGTCTGCTCGGCCAAAGGCGGCGTCGGCAAAAGCACGGTCGCGCTCAATACGGCGCTGGCGCTGTCGCAGATGGGGCGTTCGGTGGGTCTGCTCGATCTCGATTTGTATGGCCCGAGCATTCCGTCGCTCGTTGGCAGTGATGTGCCGCCCATCGTCGTCGGCAATCTCATTGTGCCGCCCGATATCCACAACATGTCGGTGCTCAGCATCGGCTTTATGATCGACAAGGATCAGCCGCTTTTGTGGCGCGGACCAATGGTCGCCGGCGTGATTAACCAGCTGCTGTTCGAGGTCGACTGGTCGGGCAACGATACACTTATAATAGATATGCCTCCCGGAACCGGTGATACCTATCTCACCATTCTGCAGTCTGTCGAAGTTGACGCAGCCATCCTTGTGACCACGCCTTCCGAAATCGCGCTCGCCGATGCCAAGCGCGGCGTTGGCGTCTTCGAACCCTATCACGTGCCCGTCGCAGGCATCGTTGAAAATATGGCCACCTACGACTGGGAAGGCCGCGAGACCGTTCTGCGCCTGCTCGATGACGTTAAAACCGACGATCCCGCCGCGCAGAAATCCCTCGAACGCGCGCGCAAAATGATCGAAACGACCAAATCCATCCGCATCTTTGGCAATCACACGCAGTCGCTGTGTGACGAGCTCAAACTGCCGCTCATCGCTTCGATTCCGCTCGATATCGCCCTGCAAAACGACAACGATTCCGGAACGCCCTACATGCTTAACCCCAAAAAACTCAACATCCAGAGCGCTTTCAACGATATCGCCGCGTTTATCGTCAGCCGCGAGAATCAGGGATAATGATTTTCACTTGCACGAAATCAAATTTTTAGGCAAAATCAGACCAGTTTGGGCTACTTTACCGTGAGGTTAAAATGAGCGTAGGTGAGAATATCAAAAGATATCGTGAATACAGTCAGATGAGCATTGCCAAATTTGCAGCAGCGACCGGCATTCCCATGCTGGATTGCATGGCAATCGAAGCCGGTCAGCGCGCGATTTCGTCGGGCGAGCTGCAAAACATTGCCCGCGTACTCAACGCAACAGTCGATGCATTGCTGTCAGAGCCCCAGGCCGAACAGCCGCAGAACGATGGCAACAGCTCGGTCGTCATGCCCATCGATGAGCTGCAGAAATTGCTTGGCAACATGAAAGACTAGGCCTCCAGCCACAGACGTTCCACGGAGATCTTCCACGGGACGTCTTTACATCATTTTTTTGATGCGTTTTTTTGGATGGCCCGGCTATGGCTTTGCCATACGCCGTGCCTGCTCGCTATGGCCTTTGGCCATACGCTTCGCTTTAATTATTTCTTGACATGCGGCATCCCGAGGGGTATAAGCCCGCGTCCGTTGTGTGGGCGTCATTTTTGGACGCTTTTTTTACACAAATCAAATTCAATTTTTGAGGAGAAAAAAAATTGGCGCACCATAAGTCAGCATTTAAACGCATTCGCCAGACCAGCACGCGCACCGAGCGCAATCAGGCCGGTCGTTCCCGTGTTAAACACGCTATCCGTAATTTCCGTGAAGCTGTTGCCAGCAGTGATGAAAATCTCGCCAGCTCACTGAACAATACCATTTCGACGATTAGCAAGGCAGCCAGCAAAGGCATCATTCCTGCAAAACGTGCCAGCCGCAAGATCAGCCGCCTCACCAAACTGCTCAATGCAGCCCAGGCGTAAGTCATTTCGTTGAAATTATTAAAAAAAAATGAGACAACATGCGAGACGGTATGTTGTCTTTTTTTTTAGGCTATGTACCTCCATTGTCGTTATGGATTTCTGACAAAACCATTCAGTTGAATGGCTGTTGGCTTATGGGGTGTAGATTTGATCCTCGGGACAGCCAATCCTGGCCATAAGCCATAAGCCATAAGCCATAAGCAAGCCATATCCACTGCTGGAGGACAGAGCTTTTTATCGATCGGAGACTGCCATGTTCAAACGCATACTGCTTGCTTCCGTTGTCTGTTTGATGCCGACAGCCGTTTTGGCCGGTGATTACAGCGGTAACTATTATACGAGCAATCTCGGCTATTCCATTATGCTTCCCGACGATAGCTGGGCGCGGGTGGACGCCTCAAATGCTGCAGCACTGCAGAAATGGCTGCCGCAGAATATCTCAGCCAACTCCCTCGATCGGTTCGATGCGATTTTCTATCCGTCGTTTTCAAAGGTCGATTTGTCGGTTGACGGCGATTATGTGCGCTTGCAGGACAATAAATCCAAGAAAGAGGCTAATCCCGACCTTTCTGCCGACATGCTCGCCAAACCCTTCCACGAAACACCTCCCGAACCCGAGAATCTGCCGGCTTTTGTGCCGACGGTTTCGGTGATGGTCGTCAATTACAAGCCGTCTTCGGTGGCTTCGGAAAAAGCCAAGGATTTTGCCGATGCGCTCGCAGCCAAACACGATGCGCAGTTCGGATATGCCAGCGATTTTAAAGTGAAATCGGCCACATTCGATAAGCTCGAAAAAGGCAGCGCATTCGTTTTTCAGATGGAATGCCGGCTAAAAAGCAGAAGTGTTGCTGTCGAACAAACTGCGCTGTTCCATAACGATCAGACGTACATCATCACGTGCACCAGCGACAGCAACGAGTACGTCAAAGACAAAGACTGGTGCCGTAAAGTTGTGAATTCGATCGAATTCGCAGACTGATTTATGGGTGATTTGTGGAGGTCTTTGACCTCCGCAATCACTTTGTGTAAACGGGCTGGCCGGTTTGCGAATCGATGACGGTTTGCGCATTCAGCGATGTAATGGCTGAATAGAGCAAAAAGGCGCATACAGCGAGTGCCAGACCGCCCATAATGGCATAGCCGACGTGGCGGTATTTGCGAGCCAGCTGCTCCACTCGGGCTTCGTCGTCAGATGATGCCGGTTTCGGGCTGCTTTCGTTTGTGTTTTTTGGGGCTTCGGTCGTTTCTTCGTTCATGGTGGCTCCTTTGCATTCGGTCCAGCGCCTCTTTAACGCATTATGACGATAACTACAAGCCAAGCTTGAACCTTACAAGGGATTTATGCCTGGATTTTTTAATAAAATCGCGCTCGAAGAAAAGCGCTACTATATGACGGGGATGAAAGATGACCCGTGGTATCGGCGGCTGTTTTATGCAATCGTCTGCTTCGTGTCGGTTTTCTGGACCGAATCGAATGCCATTCGCATTTTTGTACGCATTGCGGCAGTCACCTATACGACCATGCTCGCGCTCGTGCCGTTCACGATCGTCGGCGGCAGCTTGATTCTGACGTTCAATAAGCAAATCAATATCTCAAACATCGTCTCGAAGATCTATGAGTTCGTCAGCCCGGTGGCCGGCGACGATGTGAGCACCTTTTTGTCCGAAAGCCTGACGCGCACCCTGGATATCGGTCTTGGTCCCGTCGGTGTGATTTCACTGTTGGTTACGAGCGTGATGCTGTTTGTGCACATCGAAAACTGCATGAACGATATCTGGCATGTGCAAAAGCCGCGCAGATTCTATCTGCGGATTTTGCTGTTCTATGCGGTTGTGACACTTGGACCGATTTTGCTGTCGTTTTCGCTGTACCAGACCGCCCAGATCATCCCCGATGAGATTTCGGGCGATTTCTTTGGCAAGATGCTGATCGAGACGGGGATACTCACGGCGTTGCTCGTCGTGGTTTACAAATTTATGCCGCATACCTGCGTGCAGTTCAGGTATGCGCTGATTCCGGCAATCGTCGTGGCTTTGCTGCTCGAGATCGTCAAGTTCGGCTTTGGGTATTATCTGTCGATTGCATTTTCGACCAGCTATCGCGTGCTTTATGGCGCTTTGGGTATTATCCCGGTCACCCTGCTGTGGCTGTATTTGTCGTGGACCCTGGTGCTGTATGGCGTCGAGGCCGGTTATTGCATGCAGAATCTCAAGCGTCTGCTTTTGGAGAAGTTCTACAATTCCCGGGCAAGCGAAGACAATCCGTGGATTTTTATCGGCGCTTATGCGCCGGTTGAGGTTTTGGCAGCACTGGTGCGCAATCTGTGCGCCGGTCTGGATCCGATGACGAGCGACGAAATTGCCAGCGAATGCGTCTATCCGGTGCAGGCAGTCGATGCCATACTCACGCGTCTTGAGGCTTTTCGCGTCGTGCGCAAGATCGATACCGACAAGGGGCCGGGATTCATCATTTCACGGCCGCTGGATGCCGTGCATCTGCGCACCGTGATGGCGCGATTTGACGAGTCTTCTCCGCGCGTGCGCAAGCACCCCAAACTCGCCGCAATGATCGAGCAGCTCGTGGCTTCACAGAATCAGATTTGGGGCGGCTGCAGCGCCAACCAGCTGCGGGAAGACGGCGTCTCGCTCAATGATGTGTCGGATAAACCGACGATCACCGGTCTTCATGTGGATGAGTAGATAAAACGATGGTTAAAAAGTAACGATTTAGTCCTATGCACATTTTGACGGCTGCGCCGTAAGCTCTACTTTTCGCGGCTACGCGCCGCAGCGGGCAGGGGGTGTGCCACTGCGCACACCCCCTACCAACCCCCGCGCAGCCGGGGGAAACCCCCGGACCCCCTATTTGGTTTTTGAGTTCTATTCAATCCGGTTCACGCCTGTGAATCGCCATCCGGGCGAGCACAGGCGTGCGCGCCGACGTCGTGTCGGCGCGTAACAGATATCATGGCTTATCATGATGACCATTAGTCGTTTGGTTTATGACATATGTATGCAGGATATCATGATGAGCCAATGACTTACCCGCCAACACGACGTTGGCGGGCGCGTCGATGTAACGCCATGGATGGCGTTTCAGCGGCGCAATGCGAATGTATAGAAATAAAGCCGGGGGGCGGGGGGCAGAGCCCCCAGACGTGCGGGGGTTGTTAGGGGGCGTTCACGTTTCAACGCCCCCTAACCGCCTGCGGCGCGTAGCCGCGAAAAAAAAATGCTTACGGCCGCAGGCCGTCCCTAAAAATGATTCATTAAAACCATCGTTTTTTTACATCGTTTCATATCCAAATTATGCTGATGAATGGGGGGGGAAGATATCCAGATGAATCAGTGATGATATGGGAACAGAAATAGCCACAATAGAAAAGCCAGTGCAGCGCCAGTCGATTTCATCGTTTGGCGCCGTCGTACACGATGTGCAGCGTCTGGGCACGATATTGAGCGTGCTGCGCAAATTCGGTTTTGGAAACATCGTCAGGGCTGTGCGCAGCGGTCTGACGGGTGATTTCACAACGTCGAGTGAAATCGTCGAATCGTTCAAATCACAGTCCGATGAGATGGCCGAAAAGCTGCGCAATATGATCGAGGAGCTCGGCACGACCTACATCAAATTCGGTCAGATGCTCTCGACTCGCTATGATTTGCTGCCGCCAAATATCATTCGGGAATTGTCGAAGCTGCAGGACAGTTCGCCAAAAATGCCGTTTGATACGGTGGAAGCCATTCTGAACCAGACGTATGGCGACTATCACACGTATTTTGAATCGGTCGACCAGGAGGTGCTGGGATCGGCGTCGATTGCACAGGCGCACCGTGCGACGCTCAAAGATGGCACCCGGGTGGTCATCAAGGTGCAGCGCCCCAATTTGCTGCCGCTGATTCGCAGTGATATCGACATCATTCATCTCATTGCCAAAACGCTCGACGACCACATCGAGGAAATCGCCTATTTTAATCTGCCTGCGCTGATTGGCGAATTCGAGCGTTCGATCGTTTCGGAGCTCGATTTCAAGCATGAGCGCGAGAATATTGAGTATTTCATGGCGCACTATGGCAGCAACGAGATGTTTGTGTTTCCCGAGCCGATCGTGTCGCTGACGCGAAGCAACATTCTGGTGATGAAGGAAATCGTGGGCAAAAAGATAACGCTCATCGAACCCGACACACCCGAGGCGCATAAGATGGCCGATGCCATATTGGATATGGTGTTTGAAATGGTCGTGAAAGACGGCGTATTTCATGCGGATCCGCATCCGGGAAATGTGTTCGCGACGCCCGACAACCGCATTGGTTTGCTCGATTTTGGGCTGGTCGGCAGTTTTACAGTGCAGCAGCGCCAGGAATTCATGCGGATGATTTTGGCAATAAAGCTTGGCGACTGCGGGATGATTGCGCGTTCACTGATGACGCTTGGGCATCCCACTCGCCGGGTGCTTTTGTCGGAACTCGAGGCTGAGATTTCGAATATCCTGCACAAACACATGAAAACATCGCTTCAGACGATCGATGTCGCGGCATTTGCCAATGAATTCGTGAGTGCAGGGCAGAAGTTTGCGGTGCAGATTCCAAGCGAGTTTACGAATGCGGTGCGCGCATTGATAAACCTCGAGGGCATCATTGTCTATCTCAAGCCGAACCTGGACGTGGTCGGAACGCTTGGTCGGTTTTCCGAAAAGCTTTTGGCCAGCAACTTTAAAAAAGATCACATCAATACGCTGCTGTTTCAGGTGGGGCTGGAGGCCAGCGAGCTGGTGCGCACAGTACCGTCGCATTTTGCGCAGCTGATGCAGGATGCGGAGCACGATGGCATTGCGGTGCGTGTGAATAGCGATGCGATTAATCCGCTTACAGATGCATTGAATTCGCAGACAACGCGGCTGTCGATTTCGCTGATGCTGCTGGGCATCACATTCTTTCTGCAGATTTCGTCACACCGTTATCTGTTCGATTTCGCCCTTTTGGTATGCGTGCTGTGGACGTTCTGTCTGTTGATTTGGCACATCAAACTGCGGAAGGCCAAGAATCGCATGCGCATCAACCCGATACTGGAGCGGATTCGTCGCCGCGGGAAATGGTATTAGCACCCGTGGGGGGCGGGTGGGGATGAGTGGGGAATTTGATCGTAGCGGCGGTGCAGCCGGCGGAGCCGGCAAACCGCCGTCCGGCGGGCGTATTTGCGCAGCAAAAGCCCGCCGCAGCAGGCGTATCGCGATGCGATAGCCTGCTTTTTTTATGCACATATCAACAACATTTTTTGTATTTGTTTGTTTGTTGTGATTTGTGTGTTTATTTGTCTGTTTTGTAAAATATTATTTTGTGTGGTGTTGTTTGTGTGAAATTTTAGGCGATTCTGTGAGGCGCACTGAAGGTAAAAAACTTGCCCATTTGAAAATCCGTAATTGACAAAAGTGGGGATAAAAGAACATATTGGTGGGGATGAGTGGGGAATTTTCCCATTTTGAGCAGGTGGTGATTTGACGATGTTTTTCCGCGGCCAATATGAGCACACGCTTGATGTGAAAGCGCGCGTAGCAGTTCCGAAGAAGTTTCGGGAAGGACTGCTTGGCGTTCGCGAGAGCTATCTGGGCGAGGAGCTCGTGGTGACATGCGGATTATCGAACCAGTTGTTCGTATTTTCGAAAGACGGGTTTGACGATTTTAGCAGGCGTTACAGCGCACTGCCGGTTGAATCAGCGGAACTGCTCGACCGATTTTTTGGCGCCAATGCGCACGAATGCGCGCTGGATGCGCAGGGACGCATCGTGATTCCACCGCGTCTGAAGGCATCTGCGGCACTCGAAAAAGACGTGATCTGGGTTGGCCAGCGCCACCATGTCGAGATATGGAGCGCGGCACGATGGGCTCAGGCTCAGGACGCCGTACAGCAGGGTATTTTTGTTTGTGCTAACGAAAACCTCAAGAAGGCTTATTCGCTGATCGATTTCAATGCAAAGTATGACGAATCCTGATGATCTAAGTGGTTTCTTTGTGACGCTCGTCGCGGTGATGGGATAAGTGTATCAATTTGTAGCTAAAAGTTTCAAAATATTTTCGATTTTATCAATTTTTGTCTTGAAGTGAAAACGGAAATTTTTTAAAAGGCAGTCTGATCCGAGCGGGGACCTCCGGTTCGGAAGCCATGGAAGGCAGAAAGACTTTGCAGCGGATGCTGCAGCTACGGAATATCAGGTAAGGATGCCGGATGGGCCATGGATGGCTCGGGTATTCCCGATACAATCGTCTGGACAGGATGTCCGAGTGGAGCATGGATGCTTCAAATGACGAAAGAAGAAGAGACCCGGTGCTGTGGGTCTCTTTTTCTGTTTTTGGCAATGGAGAACGCATCTATGAGTGAGTCTAAGGAAAAGACGTCGGTTGGCGCCATCGTAGGGATTCTGATTTTCTTCTTCATCGTGTTCTTTTTGGTGGCTGGTGCTGTGTTTGCGATGGTATCGGGCGAAGAGCAGGTTGGGGAGCGCCTTGGCGTGGTCGAGGTGACCGGGACGATAGAATCGGCGGATTCGACGGTGAAATCGATTCGCGAGTTTTCGGAAGATGAGCAAATTCGGGGCATTTTAATCCGAGTGAATTCTCCCGGAGGCTCGGTGTCGGCGAGCCAGGAAATCGTGGAGGCGATACGCTCGATACAGAAGCCGGTCGTGATTTCGATGGGGGATATGGCGGCGAGCGGCGCGTATTATGTATCCTGCGCGGGACCGACGATTTATGCGTCGGCCGGGACGCTGACGGGATCGATTGGTGTGATAAGCCAGGTTCTGGAATTCAAGGATGTGATCGATTTCCTCAAGCTGAAGGTGCACACGGTAAAGACTGGAGATCTGAAGGATGCGGGTTCGCCGTACCGCGAGTTCAACGAAACGGATAAGGTCTATTTTACCGAGCTGGGTCTTGAGATACTCGATCAGTTTGTGTCGCATGTTGCCGAGGCGCGGCATTTGCCCAAAGAGAAGGTGATGTCGCTGGCCGACGGCCGCGTGTGGACTGGCAGACAGGCTCTGAAACTCGGTTTGATCGACGAAATCGGCGGTTTCGGCGATGCGATTGATGCGCTGAAAAAAGAAGCGGGAATTCAGGATAAGGCTGTGCTGGTTTATCCCAAACGGGCATCGGACGATTTGCTGCTTTCGCTTATCGAAAATGGTGCGACCGAGGTCACGCACGGCATCGCAGCCGGCGCCCGCGATGTGCTGAATGCACCGCGCAGTTTCATGTATTTGTATAAATGAGCTTTGAGCTTTGAGCTTTGAGCTTAGAGCCCGGAGAAATAGAAGACCAGCGCCCTTAATGGGCGCAACAAAAGTCGGAGCTTTGAGCTTTGAGCTTAGAGCTCGGAGAAATAGAAGACCAGCGCCCTGAATGGGCGCAATGTCACAGCCCGGGGTGAAACCCCGGGGAGACGGTATTCAAACACATCAGCGCCCTGAATGGGCGCAACAAAAATCGGAGCTTTGAGCTTTGAGCCCGGAGAAATCCAGCTCTAACCATAAGCCATAAGCCATAAGCCATAAGTAATTATTCACGCCAAACGGACAATTATGAAGATCTTCTTTATCGGCATAGGTGGCGCCGGGATGCGCAGTCTGGCGCTTTATTTATCGGATGCAGGGCACGAGGTGAGCGGCAGTGATGCCTATGCGGGCCCCGAGGCTGTGGATTTCTGGCAGCAGCGGAATTGCCGTGTGTTTACGTCGCACGATGCCTCCAACATCGAAGGTGCGGAACTGGTGATCTATTCGGCCGCGATTCCGGCGGATAACCCCGAGCGAGTGGCTGCGCAGGCGCGCGGCATTGCGTGCTCGCGGGGAGAAGCTCTGGCGCGTTTTGCAAATGCGCATCCGCGCAGCATTGCGGTTTGCGGCACGCACGGCAAGGGCACGACGGCTGCAGCGATCGCGACGATGCTCAAAGACAGCGGTGCGCATGTGGGCGATATTCTGGGCGCAGTTCCCGTGGGCCGCACCGAACCATGCCACTTCGAGCGCGATTCCGATTATCTGGTCTGCGAGGTGGATGAGTCGGATCGCACGCATACATTTCATCGACCCCGCCTGCTGATGATTAACAATATCGAGGCGGATCACCTGAACAATTACCGCGATCTGGACGATATCGTCGAAACGTTCGAGCATCATGTGCGCGATTGCGTATCGCACGGATCGACTGTGGTCATCCATTATTCGGGTATCGGCGCACCCGACTTGCATCGCCGATTGCTCGATGTGCCGCAGATCTTGTGGGTCTGCCAGAAAGGCATTCTGTCTGCGCCCTTTATTTCGTATACGACAGCGAACCCCGATGAGGATGGCTGCTGTGCGCTCACATTGTATGAAGGCGATGAGACGACGACGATTTCACCGTGGCTTGGCGGGCAGGCCAATGCGCATAATCTGGCGATGGCTGCGGCGGTGGGGCGCTCGCTCGATATCCCGTACAACATCATCAAACGGTCGCTGGCGGGATACAAGGGATTGAACGATCGCTGCCAGATATGCCAAATCGGCCGCTACCAGCTGGTGACGGATTATGCGAGCCATCCGACTTGTGTACAGAACGATATCGCGTGGATTCGATCGCGGGCAGGCCGCGTGATTGCGGTGTATCATCCCTATCGCTATACGCTGATGCAGTGTCACTGGCAGGCGCTTGCCAAGACGCTGAGCACCGCGGATGAAGTATTGCTGCTGCCGTTTGATCCATGCGGCGAAAAGCCGATCGAAAACATCTCGAGCCCTGCGCTTGCCAAAGCCATTATGGCGCACCGCCATGCGACAGCCGAAGCATTCGATTCGTTCGAAGCGTGTTTTGAAGCGGCATCCCAAAAGCTGCGTCACGGCGATGCATTGCTGATATTTGCAGGCGGTCCGGCATTCAGCATGGGGCGCACGACGCTCGAAAATATGGTGCGCGATAAACGGTGATCGCATTTTGCGCGTCGTATGCGCCAACGGCGCATAGACGCGCGCGCGGCGTATGAAATAGCCGCGCCCCACATCCAAACGCCCAAAATTTGATTTTAACCGTGAACCGTTCAGAATGCGAATGCCGTGTTTCTGCCACATGATGTGAGGAAACCGAAGATTGTAAATCCGCACGGGTTATCGTTGAATCATGTTTAAAAACGTTCGTCAAAATCGCAGGCGTGAACCGCAAATCAGTCATATCGACCGCCAGGGATGGAAGAGTCTGGGGCTGGCTGCGGCCAAGATTGTGCTCACGTGTGTGCTGGCGCTGGGGATTCCCTATGCGGCCTGGATGGTATATCGGCATCTGGTGGAGACCGATTATTTTGTGCCGCGCAGCATCACGGTGCAGGGGAATGTGCGCGTGACCGACGACCTGATTCTGGATGCGTCGGGGCTGCAGATAGACGGGGCCAACCTGTTCGAAACCGATGTGCATACGGTTGAGGCGAGTATCGAGACGCTGCCGTGGGTGAAGAAAGCGCAGGTGCGCATTCATCTGCCCGACGAAGTGAGCATCACGGTGACCGAGCATGAACCGCTGGGGATTGTGCAGGATTCGCAGCTGAATATCGTCGACAAAGAGGGGCTTTATATCAAGACCTGGGGTATCGGAGACGATGTGATGGCGCCGATCGTGAGCATTTCGAAGCCATTGCAGGAGAGTGCGCATGCGGTGGTGCGGGCGTTCGAGCTGGCCGATGACGTGACCAGACGCGGCTATCCGCATCAGATACAGGAAATCCATTACGATGATGCCACGGGTTACACGCTGTATACCGAGACGACCGAGATTCGCTTTGGTTACGACCGGTTTGAGGAGCGCATCGACCGGCTGATGATCGTCGATGATATACTGGATTCGAAGCATATTGTGGCCTCGTATATCCTGGTCGACGCCGATTCGGCGCTTGATCGCATCGTCGTGAAACCGAAAGCGCGGGCCGTGCAGGAGACACCTGCAGCGCCGGAAACCAGCGAAAACACTGGCGCAGCCGCAGATGGTGCGGCACCATCACCTTAATTCACCCGAATGCCACATAATGTTTTAACGCAAGGGAGTTCATAGAACTATGACCGTTAAGATTGGAGATATTCTTGCCGGACTGGATATTGGCACAAGCAAGACGTGTGCAGTGATTGGCGAGCTCAAGCCCGAAGGCCTTGACATCATAGGCGTGGGCAGTGCGCCGTCCAAGGGGATTCAGAAAGGCGCAGTGACGAACATCGAAGCGGCATCGCTTGGCATTCAGAAAGCCATAGAAATTGCCGAGGTGAGTGCGAACTGCAAGATTTCGAGCGTGATCGTCGACATCACGGGCAACCACATCCAGGGGATGAATTCGAATGGTCTTGCGCACGTGAAGTCGGAAGAGATCGGCGATGCGGATATCATGCGGGTGCTCGAAACGGCCAAAGCCGTGCGGATACCGCGGGATCGCGAATTTTTGCACGTCGTGCCGCAGGAATACATCCTGGATGGTCAGGAAGGGATTCGCAATCCGCGGGGTCTGAGCGGTGTTCGGCTCGAAGCGCGTGTGCATATCGTGACCGGCGCCATCAGCGCAGCGCAGAACATCATCAAATGCGTGAACCGGTGTGATCTGGAGGTTGCGGATATGGTGCTGTCGTCGCTGGCTGCCAGCGAGGCCGTGATTCAGGACGACGAAAAAGAGCTGGGCTGTGCGCTGGTCGATATCGGCAGCGGCACGACGGATCTGGTGGTGTGGTCGAAAGGTGCGCTCGTTCATACCCATGTATTTGGTTTGGGCGGCAACCATCTGACCAGCGATATCGCCAAGGGGCTCAAAACCTCGCTCACCGACGCCGAAAAGCTGAAGATCCATTCGGGATGCGCGATGATTTCGGCTGTTGGTGCGGATGAATCGATTTATGTGCCGTCGACCGATGGCCGCGAGCCGCGCAAAATTCCCCGTCAGGCTCTGGCCGAAATCATTGGTCCGCGGCTTGAGGAGATCTTTGAGATGGTCAACCGTGAGCTCGAAAAATCGGGCTACAAATCGCAGATTCCGTCGGGCATCATCCTGACGGGCGGGTCGGTGATTATGGATGCTGTGCCCGAGCTTTGCGAAGAAGTGATGGGACTGCCGGCCAGACGCGGGGTGCCGCGAGGCATCGGCGGTATGACCGATTTCGTTCAGAATCCGCAGTATTCCACAGCCATCGGCTTGCTGCTGCATGCCATCAATCATCCCGATATCTCGACCTATTCGCCGCAGGAAGCCCAGAAATCCAGTGTGATTGGCCGGCTCGTTTCGTGGCTTAAACAAATCGTGTAAAAATGAGTTGCATTCTGGACGCAACAGGCCTATACAGCTCCGGCTGTTCCGGGAGGGCAATTCCCGGATTTTCGATTGTTTTGTGCGGCATGTGCCGTTAAATACTTTATATCCAAGAGGTACATCATGAAAAAAGGTATTCATCCCGATTACAAACCTGCCAAGATCACCTGCGCATGCGGCAATGTTATCGAAACCCGCTCCACGCTTGGCGATTACAACGTTGAAATCTGCTCGCAGTGCCATCCGCTCTTCACCGGCAAACAGAAAATGATCGATACCGCCGGTCGTGTGGAACGCTTCAACAAGAAATACAACCGCACCAAGTAGCTGTTGCTGTATTCTAGCCCCGAAATTTCACGGTGCTTCGGTATCGTGCGCATTTCGGGGTTTTTTTGTGCCTTTTTTCCGGTGCGGCATAAGCCATAAGCCACAAGCCATAAGCCACAAGCCATAAGCCACAAGCCATAAGCCACTATGTCAACGAAATTCCTCGATAAGCTGGTCGATCTTGAGCGTCATTACGAAGATGTGAGCCACCGTCTGGGTGATCCCGATACGCTCGAAAACCCCGAAAAATACAACACTCTGGCCAAGGAACGGGCCGATATGGAGCCCATCATCACGGCCTATCATGCGCTGAAAGATGCCGAGCAGGAGCTCGCCAATGCCCGTGAGCTGCTCGCCGAAGACGACGACGAAATGCGCGCCATGGCGAAAGAAGAAATCGCGCGGCTTGAGCCTGAGATAAACAAGCGCCGTGACGAACTCCAGATTATGATGCTGCCCAAAGATCCGATGGACGGCCGCAACATCATCATCGAAGTGCGCGCCGGAACCGGCGGCGATGAAGCCAGCCTGTTCGCCGGTGATCTGTTCGAGATGTACACGCGCTACGCCAACAAAATGCGCTGGAATGTCGAGATCATTTCAGAAAGCGAGGGCACTCAGGGCGGATATAAGGAAGTCGTGGCCATGATAAGCGGCATCGATGTGTACGCTCACCTCAAGTTCGAAGCCGGCACGCATCGCGTTCAGCGCGTTCCCACGACCGAAAGCCAGGGCCGCATCCATACATCGGCATGTACGGTGGCGATTCTGCCCGAAGCCCAGGACGTCGATATCAAAATCGAAGAAAAGGATATCCGCATCGATATCTATCGATCGAGCGGCGCAGGCGGACAGCACGTGAACAAGACTTCATCGGCCATTCGAATCACGCATATTCCCACGGGTCTGGTCGTGACCTGCCAGGATGAGCGTTCGCAGCACAAAAACAAAGACAAGGCAATGAAGGTGCTCAAGAGCCGTCTCTACGACATGCAGCAGTCCAAGCTCGATAACGAGCGTGCTGATGTGCGCAAGAATATGGTCGGGTCGGGCGATCGTTCCGAACGCATCCGGACGTATAATTATCCCCAGAACCGCATCACCGATCACCGCATCAATCTGACGGTTTACAACCTCGATACCGTTGTTGAGACCGGCTATCTCGACGAAATCATCGATGCGCTCAAGACAGCCGAGCACCTCGAAAAATTGAGTGCGGAGGAAGCATAACGGTTCTGTGAGACAATGGTCTTCAAAGTGTTGGTGAGATTGAATAATAATCAGTGATCAATGCTTTAACAATGAGACTCATCATGAGAATGAGAATCAGGGGCATTTGAAATCTGGCATGCAGTTTTCTGAAAGCCTGCAGGCCTTTCAGGTTAATAGCCCCCGGTTGCATGAGCTACCGGGGGGTGCAGGTTTTCCATTTTCCCCTCTCCCCCTCCCAACTTTTTCCAGTCCTTTGGGCTGGAAAAAAGTGTGGAATGAGATAGAGTAGCCATACTTGCTCCCCCGTTATTCGTTGAGCTCAAACTGGGGGCTAAAAATGAAGGCTTGAAGTACTTCATTCGTGTAATGTTTTTAAATGTGGCAGCATTGTTATGAGAATGATTGTGGATTTAAGTGAAATTGTCGAAAGTGGTAAGCGGCCGAGCGTGATGAGCTGGAGTATAGCTATATCGTTGTTGGTTTTTACTATTTTGCTATTTGTTCATACCGGGTGCAATAATCAATCAATTACCAATGATGTTAATGGTCAGAAACAATCTGCAGAATTGAATGTGAATAAGCAATTATTGAACGAGCCAACCGCTCAAAAGAGCGAGTTGGAAAGCTTAAATGCCCAACTCATTGATTGTTATGAAACTCAGGGGGGATGTGAAACCAGCTTCAATGTATTTTCAGAACTATTAAATGATGGCAAGATTGATTTGGATGACTATAATGAGACGTATTATAAAATATGCGACCTATATTCATATAAACCGTGTGCAACAAACGATTCCAAAAATATAATGAATCAATTTTTGGAACGCAAAAAAAGTAAAGATCGTTTGGGAAATACAAACAATTTTTGTCTTTTGGTCTCATTTCGGGTTAATGAGCATTATCAGGATGCACCAGAAGAGTGTTACAATTATAATGAACTATGCAAGAGGATCGGAGGTGATGAAACAACATGTGAAGAGTTTAGGTATGAGTTGGGATCAGACAAATGGTATTGTTTGATTACAGATGAGGAATGAATATGGTAACACACTGAGGCGTTGAAGCGGAAAATGCGCAAGTGCAGGCGTGGTTGGGGCGGGCGTATCGCGGCCCCTTCCCCGTTGGGGCAGGGGGAACGGACCTGCCTATCGGTGGGCTGGTTGCGGGCAAAAATACCTCGCATTTCGGCGTGGAGCGAGGTAATTTGTTGCCGGTGCAAGGGCGGGCGGTGGTGCCGTTGCCCGTGCTTTAAGGAGGGCACGATGGGCAGGTTTCTCAATCCGGGTAACAGTGGTTTTCAGAAGATCATCAGCGAAGATGTGTACGTCGATAAGACGGGGATTCTCGTTTTTTTGAATCGATGGCTAAACACGTCGCAGCGATTCGTGTGCGT
>JAEEGL012792536.1_pt1 | contig 37567 bp, 22 predicted proteins | sample 9134231 | NCBI WGS metagenome assembly JAEEGL01 (sample SAMN16246548, study PRJNA631951) | gut metagenome | biome: gut microbiome; feature: rumen; material: fiber-attached | host: Bos | place: Iran: Karaj | collected 2018-10 | reverse complement strand
TTCCCATCCCGAACAGAGAAGTTAAGCCCGCTTGCGCCGATGGTACTGCACACCCGTGGGAGAGTAGGTAGCCGCCACTTTTGCTCAGAAACCCTTCAGCCGAAAGGCTGGAGGGTTTCTTCGTAATGTATAATGTATAATTGACAATGTATAATGTATAATGTATAATGTATAATGTATAATGGACAATGGATAATTGACAATGGACAATGAAAAAATGGACGTTTTATCCCGCAAAAACCGCGAAAAACCGATTATTCATCCTTTCTTAATGCTATAGTGTCGTTGTGCACCGCCACTATTTCGGTGAAGTAGATGATGTCTATAGCCAATTTGTTGTCGTCGGAGGGAATCACTTCATCGAGATACTCCTCGGGGTAGGTGTCGCGGTGGCGCGTGTAGGAAAGCTGGTCGTAGCGCACGTCCTTGCCGGTGAGCTCGAACGAGGCACGGTAGCGCATGAGTTCCTTGCGCGGCAGCACCTTGCCGGGGAACCTCGTCATCGCTATCGGGGCAGAGGAGGTCAGCTGGTAGTCGGAAATGAGCGTTTCGTAATGTCTGAACTTGTTCTGCAGCTGCAGATCGCGCAGTGTGGCGGTGGCGAGGTCCATCTTCAGCGGGTCGTCGATGGTGAACGAAGCGCTGCTCCGACTGGCGTTGGCGGCCGAATGGTCCGCATGTTGGCATTGGAAGTGCCAGCCCGTATCGTCGCGCTCGATGGCGATCTCGTTGTGGCGGTAGTACATCGAGTCGGTGTACTCCTGCGTCCACGCCAACGGCGGATTTTTGACGATGCGTTGTGTAGTGCCGTCGCTGCCGACTTTCATCACATAACAGTCCATACGCACATCGATGCTTGCGCCCTCTACGGTCAGTCGCGTCTCAAAGCCGTTGGGATTTTGCGTGACGACCACCGACACCGTGTCGGCTCCGACCAACTCGGTGGAATCTGTCTCCTTGTAGGCTATACAATCCACGATGCACTCGCGTCGCTGGCCGGTGATGTTGGTTAATACATGGACAAGAAACGCTCCTTTTGGGGCGCCATATTCGGTCCTGGGATAGCACCATCCGTACCCCTCCTCGCGCACCATGGCGCGGTAGGCGGCGAAAGTGTCGGGCAGCAATTGCACGCTCTGATCTCCGCCGATGGACAGATAGGCGAGGGTGTCCAACACAGCCGTCACGCTGTCAGCGGGCAGCTCGATCGTAGGGCCGTCGATCTCCACCAGCTCCTCCTCGTGGTGGCAGGCAACCATAGCTATCGCACCGATGACTAATGTCAGATGTAGGATGTATTTTTTCATTTGACTACTACTTTTCTGCCGTTAACGATGTTCACGCCGCGCTGGGGCTTCATCAATCGTTGTCCATTGAGGTTATAAATGCTCCCCTCTCTCACGGGAGAGGGAGCGGGGGTGAGGCTGATTCCATCAATCACTCCGATGGGGCCGTCGAGATGGTTCACACGTCCGGCGAAGAGAATCGTGTTGGCCTTGCGGCTTTGGATGGTAAAATAGAAAGGTCGATCCACCTTGAAGTCCTGATAATCCTCAGGGCGCGTGAGATCAATGCCTGTGGCCTCTTCAATGACCGTCAGTGCCGCTGCCTCTGTGCCTTTTTCATCCACGATAATCTTACTCAGCTGGTAAATAGCACTGATGGCACGGTTCACCTCGCTCATCTTTGTGAAGTCAGCCATTTCGTCAAAAGCATCTGTCACGCCCATGCCTTTCAGCACTGTTTTCAAATCGTATTTCCCATCAATTACGAAGCGAGGCATATAAAGGTTCACGTGCTGGTATTGCAGCTGTTGTGCAGCGTTCCAGTCCTCGTAAGTCAGCGGTGGCAAGGTATAACCTTCGAGCGGAACAAAGATAGTCATCGAGAAATCCCCGTTAGTACCGTAATCCATCGTGATGGTTTGGAACGACGGCGTGACGGCACACTGAAAAACATCGCGCGCCAGCATCATATCCACAGTGGTGTATGTCTCGTCGTTCAGGAAAAATTTTCCCTGTTCGGTGAGTTCCGGCGCGAAAGGCTTGCTCCAACTGCCTTTGAAATACAGGGCATTCATCAGCACAACATCTAAATCGTTGGATTGGGGCTCGTCGTATAACTTAGGTATGAGACCGTGCGTGTGGTCGCTGACCCAGTTGTTGATCTTGTTGATTCCCTCCCATGTGTCGAAGTTCACCGCATCCACGCAGGCATCATAGTCATTGCGTAACGCCTGCATGAACTCCTCATACAGCTGTGCGTCGGGGCGTGTCCACAGGGCGTTAGCCAGCTCACACTGAGGAAACCAGCCGTCATAGACCTCGCGTGGATTGCCATCAGGATCCCACATCATATTCCTATATACCTCTTCATCGTAGGTTGGGCGCGCAGTCAACGTCTTGGCTAACTGCTTATTGAACGCTCCAATCTCCTCATTGCTAAGGCCCGTGGTGCCGAGCGCCTGTTGTAACTGACTAAGCGTGTTACCCGCTGCGCCGTTCTGCAACATGGACAGCGCGATTTGCACCGATAATGGGGAGAAACATACATTGTCTGTTTCATTATTAGCCACAGCATTAAACAGCTCGAACGCTGACAGCTGGTATGCCTTGGTCATCTGGGTCTTCGCTTCCTGCGCCTGCCCATTCATGGTGAGTGCCATAAGCACTAATGAAAGTATCGTCTTTTTCATCATCGTTAGTTTGTTTTGATTTGTTAGCTGCTGCAAAAGTAGCCTTTTCTATTAATATTTATACATGAATCACCGAAAATATTTCAGTGAGGCTTATGTTTTAAACATTTTTTACTTCACCACCACTTTTCGGCCGTTGATGATGTTCACGCCGCGTTGTGGCTGTGTCAGTCGCTGACCCTTGAGGTTGTATATGCTCCCCTGTCTTACGGGAGAGAGTGTGGGGGCGAGGCCATCCTCATCTTTGATATTGAACTCTGCGGAATACACCTCATTCTCGTTCTCGATGGTGATGGTATAGGAGCCCTTGGGATAGGTCGAAATGTCCGTGTTGAGGGCTACAACATTACTCGTCTGCACTACCTTATTATATATAGGCTGTCCTGCGGCATCTGTGACGGTAATCGTATAAGGCCCTGTCAGCGTCTTGAAGTTGACGAACAGCTCCTTGATGGAATACTCGCCCGTCACCGTCTCTTCATCACTCGCAGCGACCTCTCCTCGCCTCGGTGCTTTCGGCTTCGTCTTCACCGTATGCGTGAAATCCAACCAGTTCTTCTTAACGTGAGAGGGGCTCCCAGTGTCATAGAAGATAATGCTCAGATCTTCATCGTAGTAGAGTACTTCGTCGTTGACCATACACGATATCAGCACTTCATTGAGCGTACCAGTCGGGTATTCCCCAATGATATTATTCAATGGGCCGGATGAATTGCCGACACCTTCCATCCATGTGTTAATAAGTTCCAGAGGTCCTGATGCCTGCAGCTTGATGCACTGCCCCTTGAAGCGTTCTGTTTCAGAGTAGGCTTTCTGGACGACAATATAAGAGGCCTGATATCCTGAGCCATCATCTAAGAGGATTTCGTCATTTACCGAAAAATTGAAATCATAGAGCAAAATGCCTGTTTCGCTGCCTGGTTTAATGAAATAGGTTGGTAAATTGGTTTGTAAACCATCCTCATACAGCGCTCCGACGTAGCTTGCTTCGGCAGATGCTGGGTCGTCAAAGCAGAACCATTCTTTGCACATCAACTTCTTACACTGATGCATTCCTATTATGGTGTCGTTGGCTATGGTGTATGATCTCAAATGAAAGTCCTTGTCTGGGATGCTCGTCAGCCATACCTTCCCCTCTTCGATGATGGGGCGATAGGTTGTAGGAGTCAAGGCATCAAGGATTTCATCAGCTAAGCGATGCTTAAATATAACTTCAGAACCGACATTCACTTGTAACAATCGATGCTCTTCATCCCTGAGGATTTGGAGGTTAACTTCCGGACTATAAGTACTTCCTATGCCTTCATACCATATGTTAGGATGATGATCTATGTTGTCATGTATTAGGAAATAGCGAAGGTGGAAATCATCATTATACCCTGTATTTGTAAGCGTACATGATATCAGGGAATCTTTCAGGTCGGAATATGGATAAGGGAAGAAAGAGACCTCGAAAGTTTCCTCTGTTCCGCGAAAGTCATACAACAGCCTTGGGGTCTCATCACCTTCACGAATATAATAAACTTGCTTCCCCTCCTCATAGATAGATGCGACAAAGGCGTTCTTCAGATTCTTTCCCAGTCGACTGTCATAGGGCATCAAACTATCGTCGCACATCCATTTTTTGCATTGATGACCGCCAACAATGGTGTCACCACCGAAATAATAAGTAATGATAGCACTAGGAGTATCTAGCCACATACCGTCACCCACTATCCACACTTTCCCCTCCTCGATGAAGGGATGATAGTCGGTTGGTTGGTTGTCCAAAGCCACTATCTTCTCGAACTTGCTCCAAGGCTCTGTAGCTTTGTAAGCCTCGAGTGCAGATGCAGGAACGTGCAGAGTAGCGTTTTCAAAAGCTTCGTCGTCAAATGCGCCTCCTCCTGTTGTCGGAACGGCCTCTGCATAGCAGTAAATATCAGCCAGTTCTAAGCAAAAGAGGATAGCAAAGTTGCCAATGCTGTTGACAGATGATGGAATCAATACGGACGTCAAGTTCATACACCCTAGGAATGAATAATTCCCGATTTTGGAAACCCCGCTGGGAACAACCAATTCACTTATTTCCTCTTCATTCAAAAAAAGACGATGAGCATAATAAAGAGGGTTGCTGTATGCTTCCTCGAAAATGATATTACACCAAGCTGTTAAGTCTGTAATGTGGACTGAAGTCAGCCCCGTACAATTATGGAAAGCCCCTCCATCTATGCGGGTAACAGATGAAGGAATAGTCACAGAGGTTAGAGCCGGACAACCAGCGAAAGCCCCTCCGCCAATGCTAATGACTCCATCCGGAATAGTCACAGAGGTCAGAGCCGAGCAATCAGCGAAAACACAACTCTCAAGGGTGGTGACAGATGATGGAATCGTCACAGACGTTAGTCCTGTGCAACAACGGAAAGTATCTTCTCCTATGTTAGTGAGTCCCTCTGAAAGCGTCAATGAAGTCAATCCTGAGCAATACAAAAAGGCTCCAAGGCCAAAGCTGTTTATAGATGAAGGAATAGTCACAGAGGTCAGCCCAATACATCTTTCGAAAGCAAAATTTTCGATTCTAGTAACAGAATATTCCGTCCCCTCTACCATGATGCTGGAAGGAATAATCACATTGCCCTCGTATCTGGGGTCTTTTTGAATAACCGTTGCAGTCCTTTCTTCGGTATTGACATCATAATTAATGCCGTCGATCTCCACTTCTACTGCTCCCGCTCCGAAGCTCGCGAGCAGGCACATCATGATAAGTAAGCCGAATCGTTTCATCGTTGTATATCTTTAGAGGTTAATCAATCTGTTTTCACTTCACCACCACCTTATGGCCGTTAACGATGTTCACGCCGCGTTGTGGCTTTGTCAGTCGCTGCCCCTTGAGGTTGTATATGCTCCCCTGTTTCACGGGAGAGAGTGTGTGGGAGAGGCCGTCCTCATCTTTGATATTGAACTCTGCGGAATACACCTCGTTTTCGTTCTCGATGGTGATGGTATAGGAGCCCTTGGGATAGGTCGAAATGTCCGTATTGAGGGCCACGACATTGCTGGTCTGCACCACCTTATTATATATGATGTCTTTAGCTGCATTGGTTACCGTAATCGTATAAGGTCCCGTCAGCGTCTTGAAGTTGACGAAAAGCTCCTTGATGGAGTACTCACCCGTCAACGCCTCCTCATCACTCTCGGCTTCGACCCGTCTCGGTCCTTTGGGCCTCGTCTTCACCGTATGCGTGAAATCCAACCAGTTCTTCTTGACGTGAGAGGAACCCTCTGAATCAGAGAAGATAATGATTAGTCTTTCATTGTAGTAGAGTACTTCGTCGTTGACTGTGCACGTTATCAGTTCTTCCTCGCTTGTCCCACATTCACCATGGATATTATTCAAAGGACTGGATGAATTGCCGACTCCTTCCATCCATGTGTTAATCAGTTCCAGAGGCCCTGATGTCTGCAGCTTCATGCACAGCCCCTTGAAGCTTTCTGTTTCAGAGTAGGCTTTTTGGACGACGGTATAAGAAACTTGATTCCCAAAGCCATCATCTATGAGGATATTGTCATCTACCGACGGATTGAAATCGTAGAGTAAGATGCCTGTTTCGCTGCTAGGTTTAATGAAATAGGTTCGTAAGCCTTCCTCATAAAGTGCTCCAATGTAATTTGATTCGACAGATGCTGGGTCATCAAAGCATAACCATTCTTTGCACATCAACTTCTTACACTGATGCTTTCCTATTATGGTGTCGTTGACTATGGTGTATGATCTCAAATGAAACAATTGTAAGTCCTCGTCAGGGATGCCCGTCAGCCATACCTTCCCCTCTTCAACGAAGTGACGATAGTTGGTACTGATTTCATCAACCTTTCCAGTGGGTCCGTCGAAATGGTTCACACGACCGGCGAAGAGTATGGTGTTGGTTGTGCGGTTTTGGATGGTGAAATAGAAGGGGCGATCCACCTTGAAGTCCTGATAATCCTCTGGGCGCGTGAGATCAATGCCCGTGGCCTCTTCAATGAGCGTCAGCGCCGCGGCCTCTGTGCCTTTTTCATCCACGATAATCTTACTCAGCTGGTAAATAGAACTGATGGCACGGTTCACCTCGCTCATCTTTGTGAAGTCTACCTTTATTTCATCAAAAGCATCTGTCACGCCCATGCCTTTCAGCACTGTTTTCAAATCGTATTTCCCATCAATTTCGAAGCGAGGCATATAAAGGTTCACGTGCAGGTATTGCTGCTGTTGTGCAGCGTTCCAGTCCTCGTAAGTCAGCGGCGGCAAGGTTGTACCTAATTCCTTCTTGCTTTTTTTCTTTCCTAACGTAATCGCTCTTGTGTGCATCTTCTTTCTCACCATGCTGCCCTGCAGATAGTCAGGCATGCGCGTGTTCTTGGTGAATTGGGCATTGTTCCAGATAGGCTTCATCTTCTTGACGCCACCTCCGTTGGTAATCTCGAAGAGCTCCTCAACCTGACCATAATGTCCAACGCTAACATAATAAACAGGGAAGAAGTGGAAAATCTTCGTCTCAGGATTGTAGAAAGAGGTGTGTTCGCCAAAGCGTTCGCTGTCGTATAGAGCACCTTCGATGACGTACATTGATCCAAAATTACCATGGGTGTATTCAATGGGCTGCTCGAGGACGACGCATTTGTTGGTGACCTTGTCCCAAGTGAAGATGAAGTCTGTACCCATCAACCAATCCTTGATCTTATATACATTTTCATTATCGGTGCGCTTGTAAAGCTCGTAGCCAGGATCTGGAGTATAGGCATTCTCGACTTCGGAGAACAACATATAATAATATGTACCAGTAGCGACCTTGTCCCAAGTGTAGTTAGTCAATGAGAGCTTGTCGTAACCAATGCTATAATCAACTTCACCTTGTGCATTAAGCTTTACGAGATCAATGTCTAATACCACTTTATCCTCTGCGAACGTGGAAGACGATTCGTTGATTTTTCCATACAACGGCATGTCGGGCATATTAATACCTAATTTTTGATATTCAAGTTCTTCGGCAAAGTCTTGAGGAATGATGATATGGTCGTTCTTCACGAAGAAGACAAGATCATAACCCTCTGCGTATGGTTCAGACAAAATGTACGGGGTTCCGTAAGCTTCCTCAAAGCGCTTGTCGGCATTGTCGGTGGTGACAACACACTTTCCCCTGTAGAGGACTCTATCACCCAACAGCTCTACCTTTGTTGAGGTCAGACTCCCTTCGAAGACAGGTTCCCACTCGAAGTCGTCCTCCGTAAAAATACTAGCCTCGTACTTATACGGCAAAAAGATAGTCATCGAGTAATCCCCGTTAGCACCGTAGTCCATCGTGATGGTTTGGAACGACGGTGTGACAGCACACTGAAAAACATCGCGCGCCAGCATCATATCTACTGTAGTGTATGTCTCGTCGTTCAAGAAGAACTGCCCCTGTTCGGTGAGCTCCGGTGCGAAAGGCTTGCTCCAACTGCCCTTGAAATACAGGGCATTCATCAGCACAACAGCTAAATCGCTGGATTGGGGTTCGTCGTATAACTTAGGTATGAGCCCATGAGTGTGGTCGCTGACCCAGCCGTTGATTTTTTCGATGCCCTCCCAGGTGTCGAAGTTCACCGCATCTACGCCGGCATCATAGTCATTGCGTAACGACTGCACGAAATTGTCGTACAAATGAACGTAGGGCCGTGTCCACAGGGCGTTAGCCAGCTCACACTGAGGATACCAGCCGTCATAGACCTCGCGGGGATCGCCATCAGGATTCCACATCATATTCCTAAATACCTCTTCGTCGTAGGCTGGGCGCGCAGTCAACATCTTTGCCAACTGCTTATTGAACGCTCCTATCTCCTCGTTGCTAAGACCCGTGGTGCCGAGCGCCTGTTGCAACTGACTGAGCGTGTTACCCGCAGCGCCGTTCTGCACCATGGATAGCGCTATTTGCACCGACAGTGGCGAGAAGCACACATTGTCTGTTTCATTTTTAGCCACAGCATTAAACAGCTCGAACGCTGACTGTTGGTATGCCTTGGTCATCTGGGTCTTCGCCTCCTGCGATTGCCCATTCATGGTGAGTGCCATAAGCACTAATGAAAGTATCGTCTTTTTCATCATCGTTAGTTTGTTTTGATTTGTTAGCTGCTACAAAAGTAGCCTTTTCTATAATATTTATACATGAATCTCCGAAAATATTTCAGTGAGGCTTATGTTTTAAACATTTTTCACTTCACCACCACTTTTCGGCCGTTGATGATGTTCACGCCGCGTTGTGGCTTTGTCAGTCGCTGCCCCTTGAGGTTGTATATACTCCCCTGTTTCACGGGAGAGAGTGTGGGGGAGAGGCTGTTTTCATCATTGATATTGAGCAAAGCCGCATAAACCTCCTCCTCATTTTCTACCGTAAGCGTATAGCTTCCCTTGGGATAGGCCGAGATGTCCGTGTTGAGCGCCACGACATTGCTCGTCTGCACTACCTTGCGGTAGACCTCTTGTCCGGCGGCGTCAGTAATGGTTATTGCATAAGGTCCTGCCAACGTGGTGAAGTTAACGAACAACGCCTTAACCGAGTACTCACCCGTCACCGTCTCCTCCTCACTATTAGCCACTAAGTCATCATCTGATTTTTCACTTTTCACTCCTCTCTCCGGAGCTTTCGGCCTCGTCTTTACCGTATGAGTGAAGTCCAGCCATTTCTTCTTGACTTCGGGGTTATCAGTGCCTGTGATAGCATGGACCATTTCTTCATCATAGTAAAGTACTTCGTCTCCGACCATGCATGATATTAGATCCTCTTCGCCTGTCGCACATTCACCATTGATGTTGTTTATTGGACTGGATGAATAGCCTACAGCTTCCAGCCAGCAAGTGAACAATCCAAGGGACTTCCTTTGAACATACGTCTTCTCACCCTTGAACACTGCGTCCTGCTGCCTTTCCTTTTTAATGATGGTAACCACATCGCCACGCATTTTAAAAGCAGTGCCGATAGGGGCGGAGAAATCATAAAGCAGCGAGAAATCGCTTTGGTCTGGAGCCGCATAATATACCTTGCCGTCTTTCTCATACAATACACCCATGAAAGTGGTATCTACGGCAGCCGGGCAACTCGGGTCAATGTCATAGCTTAATTCACTCCGATTCATAATCTTGCACTTCTGGCCTCCTACGATGGTGTCGCCTTGAAACCAATACTCATAACGATTATGGTTATCGCCTTGTCCCATTACCACTGTATGCCACACCTTCCCCTCTTCTATGAAGGGACGGTAGTCGGCCTGTGGCTCTTGTCTGACAGAGATGGGATGTTCGCCAAATTGATCCACTGCTACGTTTGGTAGTTCTGACAAGAAGAAAGGAAAATTAATATCAACGTGATACCTTCCGATACCATCAACGTAAGGTTCCAGTTCTTCGTATTTTATGCTCACTTTGAAGGTTGATGAGCTCTTGTCTGCAACGCAATAAGCATAACGATTCGGACTATTGCTCCAAACGGTGTCACCATAAACGTGTAATGTGTAGCAATCATGTTCTGGATCTGGTACAAGTTCATATTGGAATTGTGAGTCTCCTTCTAAGGTCGGTTGCCTATCTATCTGAGGCTGCTGGCCCCACCAACCTGCATAATGTGTGACAAATGTGAGAGGCAAGTAATAATTACCTTCAAATGGATTGTCATAGAGAACGTAAGCTAAATTGTAACTCCAAGAGTTGGGATTTCCTGAGTATAATCCCGCTAAAGGCCATGATAAAGAACCAATACCTTCAATCCATTCCACTTCGGTTCGAGCATCTGTATTTCTGTCGTTGGCTTCAAAGGTGATGACCTTTAGTCGTTCGCCGTTGATCTCTTTGTAAGACACTTCCTTCACTTCGCATTGAGAGTAGTCGCCATACTCCGGTGAAAACCTATCACCTTCTTCTAAGGAGAAATCGTAAGTAAGAACTTCCTTGTCCTCGGTTTCGTTATATATATAGACACGTTGATTCTCCTCGCGGAACCAACCAACAAGTTCATCTTTCCCATCTTGTGTTCTGGTACGTAGCTGTTCATAGAAGTGCCCGTTCCTTTCAAACAAGATTTCTTCCTCTGAGAAATAGTAATCAGTAACCGTGTGGTCTCCACCCATGCTGAACCCATGTACGCACCATTTCTTCCCTCTTTCCACGAAGGGATGATAGGTGGGTATGTCCTCTTCGGAATCGTGGAAAACTAGCTCGGGATCAACTGCTTCCCATGTGCCATCTTCGTCATTCCCCTCAAAGAAATCGGTGTACATCCACGAAAGGATTGCATGCATGGGTGGGAGAAATCCCGAATTTTCGTAAGCCCCTTCTTCGCTGTATTTCACATAGGAAAGACTTTCATCCAATGACCAAGTGATAAGGCTCCCTGGATCTTCTTCAGAAGCCATATAATTGATTTGGCCACACAATGATATACGCTGTAAGTTAACACGGTTCCTATGGTCGGACAAATCCATACCACTGATGTCTATGTGCAAGTCTTGATAGGGGAAGAACACGTATGGGACGTAGGCTTTTGGTGCTAACTCTCTCTCGAAGATTACCTTATTATCTTCCTCGCGGTCTAAACGATAGAAACGTCCCCACGACGAATGGGGAGCAACTGGAAGGTAGATCGTTGAGCGCTTGCCTGCCTCGTAGTCCAGGGCGTTGATAAGCCTGAATATGAATTTCGGCCATGTATGTCTCATGCTGACATCCAAATATGTAGTGTATGAGGTGTGGCCTTCCTTTGTTGCCTTGATTTGTATGTCCTGCCATGTATGTTCGTAATTCAGTTCCCAGTTGCCATCGGCATCGCTCACGGTTGAAGCAAGCATGATGCTGTCTGATTCAGTGTAATGCAAACATTGAATAATCGCCCCATCCACGGGTCGGGCATCTTGGTCAATGACCTTTCCTTTCAGAGTCTCTGCCCACGCTCCCACACAGGCGAGCAGGCACATCATGATCAGTAAGTTGATTCTTTTCATCTTTATATTTCTTTATAGGTTAATAAATCTGGTTTGCCGACAGGAAAAGGGGCTGATGGGAGGGCCGGATTACCTTATCATCGGTTTGCGGTGGCAAAGATATGGACTTTTTTTGAATGTTGTATCACCTACCCCATGGAAAATATTTGAGTGATGCAAATGAGTTAATGGGCTAATAATTAGATTACTGACTCTTTTGACCCATGGAGGGGGGGGTGGAAAAGTTTTACTGAAGGATGATAAAAGAGAAGAAAAATGCTGTTTTTTACACCGCAAATGAGGGCTGAGCGCAACAACGTTGCCTGCGTATCTACCACGATACGTGCCAGCGAAGTGTTGACGTTCCTGTCTATTGTGTCAAATCGAGTAATATCCTTGTTGATGGATAGATATGATGCTGATATTCATGCCATTGGACTCAAAAATCATGAATATCGTAGCAAAATCATGCGATTTCAGTCGATTTAGCCATTATTTTGTGTTAAGCAATCTTAAAATCGACCCTGTTTTTGCCTGTTTCGTCACATCGTCACACCTTTGTCACACCTCCCGTCACGGCATTATCGCTTGATGTTCAACGCTGTATCGCAATAGTGTGACGATGTGACGACTATTCGTCCTTCATGTATGTTCTTCTCGCTGTGGATTCACCTTCTGTTTGCTACTGTTGAGACATACAACCGTGAGGGTTGTTCGGTCGCGATCGAACAACCCACACGGCTATAAGTGTTTCGCTTCACTGCTGCAGCCTTGACGGCTCACCGTTCCTCATGCAGCTGCTTGACAGGGAAGGTGAAGTAGGTGTCGGGGAAAGGTTCGTCGCGTAGGGTGAAGTGCCACCACTCGGTGTCGAGGGGCTTGAAGCCGTGGGCAAGCATGGCGCGGCGTAGAATCATACGATGTTCAAACTGCTCGGCAGTGATGCTGCGCCCCGTTGGGCTTTTGGCGTTGTCGCCTGTGTATTCGCCTGTCTCGGGATTGCCGCAGAAGTCGGGATGGCTCTCAGGTCCAAACCAGTCGAAGGTGCCTCCCATGTCGAGCTCTTTTTCTGTTGTCATGTCGAAGAGCGTGAGATCGACGGTTGATCCACGTGTGTGACCACTTCGTTCATAGATGTACTTCTGTTCGAAGAGTACGCTCTTGTCGAGGTCGGGATAGAAGTAAGTCTTCATTTCGGTGGCCGACAGGTCCTCAGCCCATCGCACGAAATGATCGACGCCTTTCTGTGGGCGATAGGCATCGTAGATTTTCAGTCGGTAGCCCTGGCTCTTGACATCGTCGCTCACGGCCTTGAGTGCCGTTGCCGCTTCGCGTGTCAGCAGGGCAGTAGGCTGTTCATAGCCGTCGATGCGTGAGCCTACGAAGTTGTAGGTCCCGTAGTAGCGGATTTCCAGGATGACATCAGGTACGATGTCGGTTATTGTGACGAACCGGCTGGCATCGTCGGTGGGGCTGATTGTTTGGGTGGTGGCTTCATTGCGGTTGTAGTGGGTCACGATGCCCAAACAACAACAGGCGACCAAAACGAGGATGGCGGCGATGATCCAGAGTTTCTTCTGTTTCATGGGATGATTGTTATTTGAGTTGAGAGTTGAGAGTTGAAAGTTGAGAGTTGACAAGTTGACGAGTTGACAAGTTGACGAGTTGAAAGTTCTCCAAGTGTGGAGCGACCAAGGTCGAGCGGAGAGTTGAAAGTTGAGAGCGCTGAGCGGAAAGTTCTGTGTTTCGAAGGGCAAAGGTAGGCATAATTGACGATTGATGATTGCCGATTGATGATTTATTTGTTTTTTATGTCGTTTTTTTGTTTTTTAAAGGTATGAGAGCGTGTGTTTCTGCAGAAAATGCTTACTTTTGCAGAGCAAAACAACGTGGATGCCTTTGCGCATCGTAGCACAAAATAGTGATCGACGTATGAAGTATGCAGATTTACCGAAACAGAAACTGAGTCATCTGGTGAAGCCGAATGGTGTTACGCTGGAGGATTGGCAGGTGATGCTCCGCATGCAACAGGCCTCTCGTGAGGCGCTGGACGTGGAATGTGTGAGTGAGCGTTATTATCCCGGTGAGTACCGCGTAAGCAGTCCTAAGTCGGGAGGCGTGTATAAGGTGGTGTTCCGTGGTGCCAAGAGTCCTTGGAACTACTGCGACTGCATGGATTTCAAGACTTCTCAGTTAGGGACGTGCAAGCATATCGAAGCAGCCCGTCAGTGGATTGCCGATCACCACAAGCGCATCCATTGGGATTTGCCGGCGTACACGAGCGTATTCCTGAGCTATCGCGGCAACGAGCGTCAGGTGAAGATCCGCATCGGTTCGGCTCATGAGGCTGCGTTCCGCAAGTTGGCTGAGAAGTACTTTGATGCCTTGGATACGCTGCTTCCGAAGGCGTTTGAGCGTTTCGGTGAGTTCCTGTCGGAGGCGAAGCAGATCGACGACAGCTTCCGCTGCTATCAGGATGCCCTGGACTTCGTGGCGGAACAGCGTGAAGCCATCGCCCGTCGTAAGATGGTTGATGAACGTTACGATGACGAGGCTCTTGATGCTTTGCTCTCCACGAAGCTTTATCCCTATCAGAAGGAGGGCGTACGCTTTGCGGCACGTGCCGGCAGGGCGATCATCGCGGATGAGATGGGACTTGGCAAGACGGTGCAGGCTATCGCCACGGCGGAGCTGCTGCGTCGCGAGGGATTGATAGGCAGCGTGCTGGTCCTTTGTCCTACGACGTTGAAATATCAATGGAAGCGCGAGATAGAGCGTTTCACGAAGGCTAAGGTGCAGGTGCTGGAAGGCGTCGCTGAACGTCGTCGCGAGCAGTTGAACCTCGATGCCGACTATCGGATTGCTTCCTATAATAATATGGTTGATATGTCCATTGACACGGTAGATATGCTGGTGATGGACGAGGTGCAGCGCCTGAAGAACTGGAATACGCAGATCTCGCGTGCCGCCCGACGCATCACCTCCCGTTATGCGCTCATCCTGAGCGGCACGCCGCTGGAGAACAAGCTGGAGGAGCTGTACAGCATCGTAGAACTGGTGGATCAGTATCTGCTGTCGCCTTACTATCTGTTCCGCGACAGGTATATCGTCACGGATGTGGAAGGTCGCACGATAGGTTATCGCAATCTGGGCGAAATCCGTCAGCGGCTTGCCGGCGTGATGATCCGTCGCACGAAAGCCGACGTTGCACAGCAATTGCCAGCGCGAATAGACAAGAACCTCTTTGTCCCGATGACCGAACAGCAGATGGAAGCCCATCATGACTTGAAGCTCCAGGCTGCCCGTTTGGTGTCGAAGTGGCATCGCCAGCATTTCCTCTCGGAGATGGACCGCCGTCAGCTGCTGCTCACGTTGCAGCAGATGCGCATGACGTGCGACAGCCTGTATGTCCTCGACGAGCACAGCCGCTACGACACTAAGGTGGAGGAGGTGATGAACATCCTCAACGAGTGCGGCGTGACGGTGAACGGCGAGGGGCGGGAGGACGCCGGCGCTCACGCGCCGGCCACGGTGGCAGGGGAGACAGCGATGGCAGGGGAGATGGCGATGGCAGGGGAGACAGCGGTTCCTAAGGTGGTGATCTTCAGCCAATGGGAACGCATGACGCGATTAGTGGCTCAGGAGTTGGAACAGAGTGGGGTAGAGTTTGTCTATCTCCATGGGAATGTTCCTTCACGCGAACGTAATGAACGCGTTGAGCAATTCCAAAGCGATCCTCGGATTCGCGTGTTCCTTTCTACGGATGCCGGCTCCACGGGCTTGAACCTTCAGGTGGCCAACGTGGTTATCAACCTCGATCAGCCATGGAACCCAGCCATCAAAGAGCAGCGCATCGGCCGCATCCATCGCATCGGTCAGCAGCACAGTGTCGAGGTCATCAACTTGATCTCGGCGGGCACCATCGAGGAGGATATGCTCTCGCGCCTCCATTTCAAGACCTCGCTATTCGAGGGCGTCCTGGATGGCGGCGAGGACGCGGTGTTCCTCTCAGACCTGCAATTTGACAATTTGCTTAACGGCCTTAGCGATTACATCGAGGACGAGCATGACAGCGTGTCGGGCATTGCCGTAGATGACGAGGAGCCGAAGCGCGAAACGGAGGTACAACAGACATTGGCCTTTGAAGAACCGGCCTCACAACCTCCGCTGCTTCAACGCCTGGCATCGGATGTGGCAGAATTACTCTTGGCCGACGAACCGACCCGTCAGAAAGCCGTCTCATGGCTGCGAAGCCTGACGGCAACGCTCTTGCTGCTGTTTGTGCTGTTGCCCTTGCAGGTCGTTGGCGCTACCTTTGAGCCCGAACGCGAAAACCGTTCGCCACGGTTTGCACAAGAGACCGATTCCTCATCGCTCAGATTGCGTTATTATACTCCTGCACGTATTTGGGTTGAAGCGTTGCCGGTGGGTAACGGACATATTGGTGCCATGGTCTTCGGCGGTACGCAATCCGAGGAGATCCAACTGAATGAAGCGACGTTCTGGGGTGGCGGTCCTCATCGCAACGATTCGCCCCGCGCCTTGGACAGCCTTCAGCGCGTTCGTCAGCTGATTTTTGACGGCAAGCATCCTCAGGCTCAGCAACTCATGGATCGTACGTTCATGACAGGTCGCAACGGTATGCCTTATCAGACATTGGGCAGTTTGAGGATCGACCAAGTTCAAAATGGAAATGTTCAATCCTACGAGCGCAGCCTCGATCTGTCCACGGCAACGGCAACCACGCGTTGGACCGATGACCGCGGTTGCACGTTCACCCGTGAGGTCATCTCTTCGTTGGCAGACGGTGTCGTCGCCATTCGCATGACCTCGTCGCAGGCTCAGGGTTTGAATTTCACTTTGCGTTTCACCTCTCCTCTCGACATCCGTCGTTCGTCAACGTCAGATGCTTTGGTGATGACAGGTCGTGGCCGTGACCACGAAGGCGTGAAGGGTGTAGTCGAGATGCAGACCGAGGCCCGTGTGCAGCTTCGCGACGGCGAGCAGGCGTTGACCGATTCTACGCTCACCGTGAGCCGTGCTACCGAAGCCCTCATCTTCGTTGGCGCAGCAACCAATTTCGTGAATTACCACGATGTCAGCGGCAACCCGTCCGAGCGTGTCAAGGCTTTGATGACTCCTGCCGTTCATCGTTCGTGGCCTCAACTGCATCAGGCTCATGTGGCCGCCTATCAGCATTATTTCAACCGCGTTCGCCTGCATCTTGCTGGCAGTAGTGCTGAGGTCGATACGATGCAGACCGACCGCCGTGTCGTGCGTTTCTCGCAGGGCAACCCCGATCCTTCGTTGGCGGTGCTGATGTTCAACTATGGCCGCTATCTCCTGATCTCCTCTTCACAACCCGACGGTCAGGCTGCCGGGTTGCAGGGCCTGTGGAACAAAGACTTGCTGGCACCTTGGGATGGCAAGTACACCATAAACATTAACGCTGAGATGAATTATTGGCCTGCCGAGGTGTGTAATCTCAGCGAGCTTGCGGAGCCTTTGTTTAACCTCATCCACGACCTCAGCGTGACAGGTCGGGAGACGGCGCGCACGATGTATGGTGCTCGAGGCTGGATGGCCCATCACAACACCGACATCTGGCGTTCGACCGGCATGGTGGACGGCCCTTATTGGGGTGCCTGGCCGATGGGCGGTGCGTGGTTGATTACCCATCTGTGGGAACATTGGCTCTACACGGGCGATCTTGATTTCCTGGCCTCGTCCTATCCTGTGATGAAGGGCGCTGCGGAGTTCCTGTTGAGCTTTATGATCCCTCATCCCCGCTATGGCTGGCTTGTCACCTGTCCCTCGGTGTCACCCGAACATGGTCCCGAAGGCGGTCAGACCCACGGCGCGTCGGTGTGTGCCGGGCCTGTGATGGACACGCAAATAGCCTACGACGTGTTCTCGCAGACCATTCAGGCCGCCTATGAACTACACGTCGATGCCGCTTTCCGCGACACGCTGATGCAAGCCATCAACGCATTGGCTCCTATGCAGATAGGCCGCTACGGACAGCTGCAGGAATGGCTCGAGGACTACGATGAGATAGGCGACCACCATCGCCATGTCTCGCACCTCTATGGTCTCTATCCCAGCAGCCAGATCAATGCTACCGAGACGCCCGATGTCTGGCGCGCTTGTCGCACGAGTCTCCTTTATCGCGGTGATGATGCTACGGGATGGAGCATCGGATGGAAGCTGAATATGTGGGCTCGCCTGTTGGACGGCAACCACGCCTACACGATGATCCGTACCCTGCTCAGCCTGTTGCCGAGCGACCGCGCCGGTCGTCGTTTCCCTGCTGGTCGCGTCTATCCTAATCTCTTCGATGCCCATCCGCCATTCCAGATCGACGGCAACTTCGGCTTCACGGCCGGCGTGGCAGAGATGCTGGTGCAGAGTCACGAGGGATTCATACGCCTGTTACCGGCGTTGCCCGACGCCTGGCCCGAAGGAGCGGTCAGCGGATTGCGATGCCGTGGCGGCTTCGAGGTCAGCTTCAGGTGGAAGGAAGGGCGTGTCACGTCGCTTATGGTGAAGAGCCTCTTAGGCAATCCCTGTAAGATTGATCCCGGCCATGGCGCCGAGGTGATGCAGTTCAACACCAAGGCCGGTGAGACCTATCGGTTCAGGAATATCAAGTATAATCAATAAGTAAAAGGATATAACAAAATGAAACTTAACATTGCAGTGCTGCCCGGCGACGGTATCGGGCCGGAGATTAGCGAACAAGGCGTGGCCGTGATGTCCGCCGTTTGTAAGAAATTCGGACATGAGGTACGCTACGAGTATGCCCTTTGCGGCGCCGATGCCATCGACAAGGTCGGCGATCCTTTCCCCGAAGAGACTTTCCAAACGTGTATGCATGCCGATGCTGTGCTCTTCTCGGCAGTCGGTGACCCGAAGTACGACAACGACCCTACGTCCAAAGTGCGTCCCGAGCAAGGCCTGTTAGCCATGCGCAAGCGACTGGGTCTTTATGCCAATATACGTCCAGTCGAGACGTTCGACTGCCTCATCCACAAGTCGCCACTGAAAGATGAATTGGTGCGCGGCGCCGATTTCATTTGCATCCGTGAGCTTACGGGCGGTATGTATTTCGGCGAGAAATATCAGGATGACGACAAGGCCTACGACACCAACTATTATACGCGTCCCGAGATAGAGCGCATCCTGCGTGTCGGTTTCGAGTATGCCCGTCGCCGTCATCATCACCTGACGGTGATCGATAAGGCCAACGTGTTGGCCAGTAGCCGTCTGTGGCGTCAGATTGCCAAGGAGATGGCTCCGCAATACCCCGATGTCGTGACTGACTTCATGTTCGTTGACAATGCCGCGATGCGAATGCTGCAGGAGCCTAAGTTCTTCGATGTCATGGTCACGGAAAACACGTTCGGGGATATCCTCACCGATGAAGGTTCGTGCATCACTGGCTCCATGGGCTTACTGCCTTCGGCTTCGACGGGCGACCATACGCCCGTGTTCGAGCCTGTTCACGGCTCCTGGCCCCAGGCCGCAGGTCAGAACCTCGCCAATCCTTTGGCACAGATTCTCAGCGCGGCGATGCTCTTTGAGTATTTCAACCTCGAAGCCGAAGGCCGCCTCATCCGCGAAGCCGTCCGTGCCAGCCTCGATGCCAATGTCCGAACGCCGGAGATACAGGTCGAAGGCGGAGCACACTACGGCACACGGGAAGTCGGCGAATGGATTGTGAACTACATTGAAAGGAGTTGAAAGTTGAGAGTTGAGAGTTGAAAGTTAAGAAAGAAGTGTCAAAGAAGATTATAGCTTTGTGGATGTGTGCATGGCTCGCGATAGGCGCTTTTGCACAGAATACGTATCAGGATTTGGTGCGTCAAGGCATTACGGCCATGGAGGATGACAGCCTGAAGCAGGCGGAGCAATTGTTCCGTGAGGCGCTGAAGGCTGCGCCAGCGGCACAGGGTAATGCTTTGGTGTGGAGCCATCTGGCCGGTATCTACGAACGGACGGGACGCGAGCATGAAGCCTTGGAAGCCTATAACATCGCTTTGGGGTTGGCGCCACAGACCGTGGGATTTCTTCTTAGCCGCGCTTCTTTATATATGAAGTTGGGCAATGAGTCGCGTGCCTTGGTCGATTACAACGATGTCCTCGACCTGCGTCCCGACCACCCCGAGGCGCTGCTCATGCGTGCTTTCATCAAGCAACGACAGCGCTTGTTGAGGGATGCCAGGGCTGACTTCGAGCATCTCCTGCGTTTGCAGCCGACTCACGAGCAGGCGTTGTTGGGGTTGGCGTTGTTGAACGATGCCGACCGTCGGCCTCACGAGGCCATGGAAACCATCAACCGCGTCATAGAACTCTATCCCAGTCATGCCGCAGGTTATGCGCTGCGAGCGGGGATGGAGATGGACCGCAGAATGTATGAACACGCTGAGGCAGACTACACCGAGGCCATACGCTTGGAACCAGACAACGTGGATTATCGTCTGGCCCGAGCACGATTATATTCAAAGACGAAACAGAAAAGCAAGGCCCGCGAGGATGTCCGGGCTGCAGCAAAGTTGGGTGCTACGGCAGAGGAACTGGCAGGAGCCGCAGGAGGGAACGAACGATGATTACCTGCCAGCGTACATGTCTTCGTAGTAGCGTTGGTAGTCTCCGCTGGTGACGTTGTCCATCCAAGCCTGGTTGTCGAGATACCAGCGAACGGTTTTCTCTATGCCTTCCTCAAATTGAAGTGACGGTTCCCAGCCGAGCTCACGTTGGAGTTTGGAACTGTCGATGGCATAGCGAAGGTCGTGGCCGGCGCGGTCGGTGACGTAGGTGATGAGGTTCATATCCTCGCCTTCCTGGCGGCCCAGCAGACGGTCCACGGTGTTGATCAGCACTTTGATGATGTCGATGTTCTTCCACTCGTTGAAACCTCCGATGTTGTAGGTCTCGGCAACCTTGCCTTCGTGGAAGATAAGGTCGATGGCACGTGCATGATCCTCGACATAGAGCCAGTCGCGAACGTTTTCGCCTTTGCCATATACAGGCAACGGCTTGCGATGGCGTATGTTATTGATGAACAGTGGAATCAGCTTTTCGGGGAATTGGTAGGGGCCGTAGTTGTTGGAGCAATTGGTGACGATGGTCGGCATTCCGTAGGTGTCGTGGTAGGCACGTACGAAATGGTCGGAGCTGGCTTTAGCCGCCGAGTAAGGCGAGTGGGGCTGGTACTTCAAGTCCTCGGTGAAGAACTGTTCGCCGTAAGCCAGGTGAGACGCGACGGTGGACCCGTCGCGCACACTATAGGCGGAGGCCTTAGTGGTGAAGGGAGCAGGAATACCTTCGGGATGGGTCATCTCAAGAGCGCCATAGACTTCGTCCGTTGAGATGTGGTAGAAACGTTTGCCCTCGTAGCGCTCGGGCAGGCTTTCCCAATAGACCTTAGCGGCTTGCAACAGCGAGAGCGTTCCCATGACATTTGTCTTTGCGAAGGTGAAAGGATCCTTGATGCTGCGATCGACATGACTCTCGGCTGCGAGATGGATGATGCCGTCCACGTGCTCATCCTGAACGAGCTTGAGCACGTTCTCGAAGTCGCAGATGTCCATGCGGACAAACTTGTAGTTAGGCTTGTCTTCAACGTCCTTCAGGTTGGCAAGGTTGCCAGCGTAGGTGAGTTTGTCGAGGTTGATGATCTTATACTCGGGATATTTATTGACGAACAGACGGACTACGTGAGAGCCGATGAAGCCGGCGCCGCCGGTGATGATGATGCTATGCATGTCAGTAAGTTGAAAGTTGAGAGTTGAAAGTTGAAAGTTGAAAGTTGAAAGTTCTTCGAAGTATCGAAGCGACCAAAGGTCGAGCGGAAAGTTGAAAGTTGAGAGTTGAAAGCGTAGAGATTAGGGATTGAAGATGAAGGGGTTGTCAAAGTCAGCAAGTAAGGGCAAAGTGAGGTCTTTCTGGCTGCGGATAGCTTCATCGATGGGGATGCGCCAATCGATGTCGAGCGCGGGGTCGTCGAGTTGAATGCCACCGTCGGCTTCAGGGTGATAGAACTCATCGCACTTATACTGAAACACAGCCGTTTCCGTCAGCACGGAGAAGCCGTGGGCAAAGCCCTTGGGGATGAAGAACTGACGATGGTTCTGCTCGCTGATTTCTACGGCGACGTGTTGTCCAAAGGTCGGAGAGCCCTTTCGGATGTCCACCGCCACATCAAGAACTGCTCCGCGCACACAGCGGACAAGCTTTGTCTGTGTGAAGGGAGGGCGTTGGAAATGCAGGCCGCGAATGACACCGCGCTGGCTCATGCTCTCGTTGTCCTGAACAAAATGAACGTCACCCACGGCAGCCGCAAAGTCGCGTTCGGAATAGCTCTCGAAGAAATAACCACGCTGGTCGCTGAACACGCGCGGTTCGATGATCAGTAAGCCTTCAATAGGCGTTTTAATGACTTCCATGATGCCTTACACTCCTTCGTCGTCGTTGTCTTCAAGTTCTACTTCGCTACGTTCGTCGCGCGTTATGCTCATGCCGCCTTTGGGGTCAATACGCAGGAGCAGCGGTTCAAACATGTCACTTTGAGGCAGGCTGACGCTAACGGCGAAGCACAGTCCGGAGAGGCTGTTGTCGAACATCATGCCATCAAGAATGCCTTTGTGCTGAAACTCGGACGAGAGATACGACATGAAGTTGCGCTTCGTGAAACGATATACCGTCGGCTCGCCTTGTCCCTGACCTATTTTGAGGGTGTAAATATTGTCCGCATAGCGGGTGCCTTCGTCATCAGTCACAGTGGGCAGGCTGTCCGACGCCTCGCGATGGATGGAATAGACAAACAAGCGGCCGTCGATTGTCACGGAATCGCTGAAGTTGTATTCGCGCATCCGCTGCAGGCCGTCGGTTTTTCCTTCATTGACCTCATACTCTCCGTTGGTCGTGGACGAAGCCTCCTGAGCAGGCTTTCCGGTGCAGGCAGAGAGCGCAATAAGGCTTGAGAATAATGCAAAATAGAGTTTTTTCATTGAACTAATTGTAGATTTTGGTGCAAAAATAGTCATTTATCTCGAAAAAAACGTATCTTTGCCGAAGAAATGAAGGCAAAAGGCATATTTTTCATCTTTACCCTCGTGTTCGGCCTGTCTGTTACGGCTTGCACGACAAGGGAAACGGACACCTCGAACGATGTTCAGCCCGAGGCGGTGGAGGATAGCGTGGACCTGGTGCTGGAGGTGCGTCAGACATCGCGACTGTACACCGCCGAGTACAAGGTGCACAAGATTGTCACACATGCCGACGTGAAGCATCTCAAGACTTCCGTGTTGGGCTATGATATCATCGATGCCGAACTGCCGCTGGGCGACCGCAAGATCGCTATTCCCATCGACGTGACGCTGAAGGCTTATATCGATTTCAGCAACTTTAAAGCCGACCAGATTGAACGCTCTCCCGACGGTCAGCACATTCATGTCATTCTGCCCGATCCTAAGGTTGTCGTTACCTCGTCCAAGGTCGATCATGCCTCTGTGCGTCAGTTTGCCGACCTGCTGCGCAGCGACTACTCCGACGCCGAGATGACGAATTTCACCAGCCAGGGCGTCCGCTCGGTGTTGAAGTCCGTGCCCCAGTTGGGCATCCTTGACACTGCCCGCAAGAGTGCTGCCGCCACGCTCATTCCTTTGATTGCCTCGATGGGGTACGAAGAAGAAAACATCGTGGTCACCTTCCGAAAGAACTACACCGAGCGTGACCTGCCGTTGCTTTTCGACAACGAAAGGTCGGTCGTCCATTTTTAACACATACTCAGGCCATGGATAATCAACCACATAATGGGAGGACAGTCCTTCTGATGATCATCATCGCAGCAGCCGTGGCGTTTTGTGCGTTGCTCCTGCGCCGATGCCACGAGGACAAGCAGCTCATCGACATCTCCGTCGAGAGCAGCGACTCGATTGATATCACGCCGGCGCAGATTCGCAGCATCGAGCGCATCGGGCAGTGGGAGTTCCTGGCCATGGCCGACGAGGAGATGGTCGATACCGTGCGCCGTCGCACATTGGGCCGCGACGATCGTCTCGTACGTATATATAAAGGTACGTTGCGCTTAGGCGTTGATTTGTCGCAGTGCCGCGAGAATTGGATCACCGTCCATGGCGACACCCTGACGGCTTCCCTTCCGCCCGTCCGACTGCTTTCCAATCATTTTATCGATGAAGCCCGCACACGTTCGTTCTACGAGAGCGGCGATTGGAATGCACGTGCCAAGGAGCAGATGTATTGGAAGGCCGCCCGCCAGATGCGCCATCGCATGATGACTCCAGCCAACCTCCGACTGGCCGAGGACAATGCCCGCGAACAATTCACGGCCTTGTTCCGAACTTTCGGATTCAAGACCGTGGAGATTCATTTCGAGGAAGGTTGGTGATCAGTCGATGATTCGCACACCGCCCTTGTCGGCACTTGCTACGCTTTGGGCGTAGGCTCTCAGACTCTTTGATACAAAACGCTGACGCTGCAACGGCCGTTGCGGACGCGCTGTCAACTCTTCATCGCTGAGGCGCACATTGATGCTGCGGGCAGGAATGTCAATGTCGATGATGTCGCCGTCCATGATCTTGCCGATATTGCCACCGCTGGCTGCCTCGGGCGAGATGTGTCCGATGCTGAGGCCGCTGGTGCCGCCCGAGAAGCGGCCGTCGGTGATGAGCGCGCACTCCTTGCCTAAATGCATACTCTTGATGTAGGACGTGGGGTAGAGCATCTCCTGCATACCTGGGCCTCCCTTGGGACCTTCGTGGGTGATGACGACGACGTCGCCGGCTTTGACGCGTCCGCCAAGGATGCCCTCGCAAGCGTCTTCCTGCGAGTCGAACACCACGGCAGGACCTGAGAACTTCCAGATGCTCTCATCGACGCCGGCGGTCTTCACGACGCAGCCGTCTTGAGCAATGTTGCCGAAGAGCACTGCCATGCCACCATCTTTCGTGTAAGCATGTTCGATGTTGCGGATGCAACCGTTGGTACGGTCGGTGTCAAGTGTCTCGTAAGTTGTGGTTTGCACACCCAGCTGGTTGCAGAACTTGCCTGCCGGCGCGCTGCTGTAAATGCGTTGTGCTTCAGCATCAACTACCGCTTTCTCGATGGAATACCGCTCAATATCCTCTGCCAACGTAGCGCCGTTGACGCGCTTCAAACTCGTATCGATGAGCCCGCCTTTGACCAATTCGCCGAGCAGCGACAACACGCCGCCTGCTCGCCCGAATTCCTGCACGCTATACTTCTGGCTGTTGGGTGCCAGCTTGCAGAGCAAAGGAGTCTTGCGCGACAGCGCGTCGATGTCCTTCATCGTGAAATTCACTTCTGCTTCCTGAGCGATGGCGAGAAGATGGAGCACGGTGTTGGTCGAAGCACCCATCGCGATGTCCAAGGTCATGGCGTTGAGGAAGGCCTCTCGCGTAGCTATGCTCCTCGGCAACACCGAAGCATCGCCGTCCTCGTAATAGGCCATCGCGTTCTTGACGATCTGGCGCGCAGCTTGCTTCATCAGCTCTACGCGGTTCTTATGCGTAGCCAGGATGGTGCCGTTGCCAGGCAGCGAGAGACCGATAGCTTCGGTGAGGTTGTTCATCGAGTTGGCGGTGAACATACCACTGCAACAGCCGCACCCCGGACAGGCCCGGTTCTCGACCTCGGCCAGTTCCTCGTCGGAGACTGTCGGGTCGGCGCCCTTGACCATCGCGGCGATGAGGTCGAGGTTCTCACCTTTATATTGTCCAGCCTCCATCGGCCCGCCCGAGACGAAGACGGCAGGGATGTTCAGACGCATCGCTGCCATGAGCATTCCCGGCGTGATCTTGTCGCAGTTCGAGATGCAGATCATGGCGTCGGCCTTGTGGGCGTTGACCATATATTCCACCGAGTCGGCGATGATGTCGCGCGAAGGCAGCGAGTAGAGCATACCGTCGTGCCCCATGGCGATGCCGTCGTCGATGGCGATGGTGTTGAACTCAGCGGCATAGCAGCCCAAGGCTTCAATCTCGCGTTTCACGATCTGCCCGGCTTCGTGCAGATGGGTATGACCCGGTACAAACTGGGTGAAGGAATTGACGATGGCGATGATGGGTTTGCCAAACTGTTCGCGTTTCATGCCGTTGGCGACCCACAGGGCGCGGGCTCCTGCCATACGGCGGCCTTCGGTGCAGACGGAGCTGCGAAGAGGATGCTTCATATTGTGTTTATTGTTTAATGATTCCGGTTGAATGATGAATAAATTCGCTGCAAAAATACACCATTTTGGCATCAAAAGCAAATTTATCCCTCCCTAAGTGATGTTAAACGAATAAAAAGGCTTATCTTTGCACGCAAATCACCCTAAACTCTCCGCTCGGCGCTTGCGGCGCTTCGCTTGCGAAGAACTCTAAACTTTCAACTCTAAACTCTCAACTCTAAACTCTAAACTCTCAACTCTAAACTCTCAACTCAATATGGCACAGCACTATCTGAAAGTGTCCTATCGGATGTTCACCAATTCCGCAGCCAGTCATAAGCTGCTCTACGAAACCGAGGTCACCAAGCCCGTCGCCTTCGTCACGGACATGGGTTTGATGATTGATGCTTTCGAGGAGCGTTTGATGCAGCTGCACCCTGGCGAATCGTTTGACTTCACCCTTCAACCAGCCGAAGCGTTCGGCGAGCGCGACGAAGATCTCGTACGCGCCGTTCCGAAGAAGATCTTCGAGGTGCGCGGGCGCTTCATCGAGGAAGAGGTCTATCCCGGCGCCGAGGTGCCGCTCATGGACAGCGAAGGCAACCATTTCATGGGCACTATCGTCAAGATAACGGACACCGAAGTGACCGTGGATCTCAACAATCCCCTTGCAGGCAAAGCCCTGCAGTTCACCGGCACCGTCCACGAGAACCGTGAAGCCACCCTGCAGGAAATCGAGCAGACAGCCAAGATCCTCAGCGGCGAGTGCGGCGGCTGCGGCGGCTGTGGTGGCTGCGGCAGTGAAGGTTGTGGCGATGGCAATGGTTGCGGAAAAGGTTGCGGAAAATGAATACAATTGGCACCCTTTTTCGCCTAACCTCCTTCGGCGAGAGCCACGGCGCTGCCATCGGAGGCGTCATCGACGGCTGCCCGGCCGGCGTTGCCCTTGATCTCGACTTCATCCAAGCCGAGCTCGATCGTCGCCGCCCCGGCCAGAGCGCCCTCACCACGGCTCGCAAGGAGGGCGACCGTGTGGAGCTCCTGTCGGGAATCTTCCAACAAGCATCCTCGGTTCTCACCACCGGCACGCCCATCGGCTTCATCGTTCGCAATGCCGACCACCATTCCTCCGACTACGATGACCTGCGCGATGTTTTCCGTCCCTCCCACGCCGACTATACCTACCATACGAAGTATGGCCTCCGCGACCATCGTGGCGGCGGCCGCTCCTCGGCTCGCGAGACCATCAGCCGCGTAGTGGCCGGTGCCGTTGCCAAGCTCTGCCTGCGTGAGCTCGGCATCGATGTCAAGGCTTGGACGCAGCAGGTTGGCGACATCGCCTGTGACCGCGATTACACGCATCTCGACCTCAGCCTCATTGAGTCCAACCCCGTCCGCTGTCCGGACCCCGAGGTCGCAAAGCGCATGGAAGAACTTATTCTGCAGGTGAAAGGCGAGGGCGACACCATCGGCGGCATCATTGCCGGTGTCATCACGGGCTGTCCCGCAGGCCTCGGCGAGCCCGTCTTCGGCAAGCTTCACGCCCAGCTCGGCGCTGCCATGCTATCCATCAATGCCGTCAAAGGTTTTGAGTACGGCGAAGGCTTTGCCGGCATCAGCCAGCGCGGCAGCCAGCAGAACGACCTCTTCCAAGCCCCTGCTCCCGGTGCATCAGCCCCACGGTTCGCCTCCAACCACAGCGGCGGCATTCAAGGCGGTATTTCCAACGGTCAGCCCATCCCCTTCCGCGTAGCTTTCAAACCTGTTGCTACCCTTTTGCGTCCTCAGGAGACCATCGACATCAATGGTCAGCCCGTCACCATCCATCCCCGCGGTCGTCATGATCCGTGTGTCCTGCCCCGCGCCGTACCCATCGTTGAGGCCATGGCCGCCATGACCATCCTCGATGCCTATCTCATCAACAAAACATCCCATCTCTAACGTGCCCGGCGGCTTGTCCGTCGAGTCCATCTCTCATGATTACTTTCATTATTTCTTTAGCGGCTCTCGTTCTCGGCTATCTCCTTTATGGAGCTTTCGTAGAGCGTGTGTTCGGTGCTGAACCCGAACGCAAGACGCCGTCCTACCGTTTGCAGGACGGTGTCGATTACATCCCGATGCCTACGTGGCGCGTCTATCTCATCCAGTTCCTCAACATCGCCGGCACGGGCCCCATCTTCGGTGCCATCATGGGCATCCTCTTCGGCCCTGCCGCCTACCTGTGGATTGTGTTCGGCTGCATTTTCATGGGTGCTGTTCACGACTATCTGTGCGGTATGATCTCGTTGCGTCAGGACGGTGCATCGCTGCCCGAACTCGTTGGCAACGAGCTGGGCACGGCCGCCCGTCAGGCCATGCGCGTCCTCAGCATCGTGCTGCTTGTGCTCGTCGGCACGGTCTTCGTCACCACTGCCGCCGGACTGTTGGCCACGATGACCAACGGTGTCTGGAGCCTCGACCTCGCCCAGTGGAAATGGGTGTGGATCGGTCTCGTCTTTCTTTATTGCGTACTGGCAACCTTGCTGCCCATCGACACGCTCATCGGCCGCTTGTATCCCGTCTTCGGTGCTGCCTTGCTGATCATGGCCATCGGCGTTGGCATAGGCATCTTCACACGCGACGGTTGGATGCCCGAGATCACCGATGCTCCCTTCGTCACCCATCATCCCAAGGGGCTTCCCATCTTCCCCATCCTCTGCATCACCATTGCCTGCGGCGCCATCAGCGGTTTCCACGCTACGCAGTCGCCCTTGATGTCGCGCTGTCTCGAGAATGAACGCCGCGGCCGCCTCGTCTTCTACGGCGCGATGATCACCGAGGGCATCGTGGCCATGATCTGGGCCGCTGCTGCCATCAAGTTCGCCAGCACCTTTGCCGGTCCCGAAGGCGCTTCCGCCTTAGCCGGCTCAGCATCCGCCGATGGCCCCTTTGCTGCCCTCTCCGGCATCCTCACCAACAACGGCGCCACCGCCAGCAATCCCTCGGTGCTCGTCAACATGATCTGCACCACTTGGATGGGTCGCATCGGTGCGCTCCTGGCAGTCCTCGGTGTCGTGGCAGCTCCTATCACCTCCGGCGACACGGCTTACCGTTCTGCCCGTCTCATCGTGGCCGATTTCCTGCATCTCGATCAGAAGAAGATACGCAACCGCCTGCTGTTGGCGCTGCCTCTCTTCGTCCTCTCGGCCGCATTGGTCTTCGTCGATTTCGACATCCTCTGGCGCTACTTCGCCTGGACCAATCAGACGCTGGCCACCTGTTTCCTGTGGACGGCCGCCGTGTGGCTCTGTCGTCAGGGACGCAATGCCTGGATAGCCTTCCTGCCTGCTGTGTTCATGACTGTTGTCGTCACGTCGTATCTCCTCGGAGCACCTGAAGGCTTCCGCCTGCCCTATACGCCCAGCCTCATCGCGGGGATTGTACTTGCCCTTGCGCTTGGCGCCTGGTTCCTTTCTTTTATGTGGAAAAGCAAGAAGACTATCGGATCATAATCTTACGGGTCGTGCCGTCAGCCCGACGGACGATGTATAAACCGGCACGGAGCCCATGGGCATCATGACCCAGGAACGTGCCCGAGAGATTGTAGTAGCCCACTGGTGCGAAGGCCATGCCCTCAGCCGTGGGCTGCTTCACGTTATCGATTGTCGGGTCGTCGCCGATCATGATTCCGGTATCTGTGCCGAGCGCCAGGTCGGCTGTGAGCAGCGTGTTCTGCTTGCCGATGGTCGGACGTGTGAAGCAGTAGAACGCGTTGCTGCCGTCGGGATAACGTCCCACAGACTGGTCGCCGGCATGGGAGGCATACATGATACCGTCGGCAAACGTCGCCAGGTCGGGATGTGCCTCGAAGAATGCGGCGTTGTTCTGCACGAACTCCTCCGACGAGACGATGACCAGGCCGTCGCCGCCCTGATTGCCCAGCTTGAACGGTACGTGCAGCTGTGTCATCGGCTCCAGTTTGTCCGCCCAGATGACCAGATGGCCGTGGGCCGGAACGATCGTGTTCAGCGTCGCCGATTCCTGAATCTGGTACTTCTGCGGATCGTCGATATCGTCGGAGACATACAGGCCGGCCACGTTGAGGTCGGTGTCCGTCGTATTGTACAGCTCGAACCAGTCGTTCTTCTTGAAGAACTCGTTGACGAAGATGCTGTTGCCTGCGCTCACCTCGTTGATCCTCACGGGGAAAGCTAAATCGGTTTTCTGCTCCTCTGCGGGCAGCGCTTCGTACGTCGCCACGACCTTCGTCAGGTCCATGCCGGCGTATTCGGCGAGGTCCAGTTGTGGCTGTGTCGAGAGCAGGGCATTCTCGCCCATCGTGTTGTGCTGCAGCTCGGCTGTCCAGTAGATGTCCGACGAATGTTCGTGGGTGTTGTGCACTTCCACGGCGATGACGTTAGTGCCGGCGTGCAGCCATTGGTTGTCCAGCGTGAACGAGCATGTGCCTGCCGTGGCACCGGCATAGCTCGTGGAGAAGGTGGCGTACGAGATCGTGCCGGTGGGCATCAGGTAGCGCCCTGCTTCGTGACCGTTCACATAGACCACGCATCCGTCATCGACAAAGCCTTGCACCACATAGACATCCTTCTGATCAGGAGCGGTTGCCAGCTCAAACTGTTTGCGGAAATAGTAGGTCGGACGTTTGTTGTTGGCATCCGTGCCGTAGTCGAGGGTCGTGGCGTAGTCCGCCGCCCCGTTCATGCCTATGTTGCCGTAGCCTAAGGGTGCCCGTCCGTTGCGCCACGTCGCAGCGTCGTAGTTCTCCGCCGTCCAGTCCTGCCCGTCGAGCGACCCTTGGTCGTAGTAAGCCCACGTCGTCTTCGTGTCAAACACCTTGCCGGCGAGCGCCATCGACCCTTCGCCCGCTTTCTGCCACCCCGTGAAGCGATAGCCCGCAGGGCCTTGTGCCGTGAGCACCATCGGGGTCTGCAGCGTTCCCTTGAACTTACCCGTCGGCACCTCCTGACCGTTGGCCAGGATGGAGGCCCCTTCGACGTTGCTGCTCAACTCCACGGTCACGGGATTCCTCAGGCCGAAATAGCTGCGGAAGTTGCTCATGCGAGCAGTGCGGCCACTGCTGATGCCGCTGAGCAGCGTGTTGGCCGACGAGTTCAGCGCGCCCGTCTGACCCTCGAACTCAAAAGCCTTGTATTTCTCCTCGACCATCGCATTGACGACCTGCCTCGAGCGCTCGTCCTCGAACACGCTGCCGTCAACCAGACAGAAGGCATCGATGAAGCGCTTCTTGAAGGGTTCGTGCTTCAACATGTTCAGGAAGATGGTGATGAGCTCGTTCTTGGTCGAATTCGATGAGAGGTCTCGCAGCATGTTCGTACTGCCGAAACCGCTGTCGAGGTCCATGAACACCAAGTGGAACTTGCCGTTGTCCTTCGACCGATAGCCCTTAACATTATTGTTGTTCGTCAGCCAGTCGCCGCAACCCACGTAGCACTCTGCCGCCATGTAGTTGCAGTATTCGTCGATGTCCACGATCTCGCAGATCTGCTCGTAGATGCTCTGGTCGGTGGGGGCGTTGGCCAGTTGCCTTGCCAAGGTCACCCATTGGCGGAACACCGTGTTGTCGCCCGTCTTCTGGACGTAGCCGCCGCTGATCTCGAACTGGTCCATCCAGTCGGTGTCGATGCCGTAGTTGGAGTAGCCGTGGTTCTTGTTGTTCGGCTCGCGCAGGTTGAAGGTGAAGTAGAACTTGCCGTTGATGAACACGTGCACCGGCTGCACCTCCTGACAATCGACGTAGAAGCCGCTCGTCAGGATGATCTTGTGCGTTCCGGCATCGCGAATGCGGCCACCGTTGCCGTCGTTGCCGCCGTTGCGCACCAGCACCACCTTGCTCTTCAGATGAGGCTTATCCTTGAAGAAATCATATTCCAGGAACGTCTTGCCTAAGTAGTACTTACCGCCCTTCAGACGGAACGAGGCATTGGGCGCATACTGGTTGCGGCTCCAACCGCCGAACACCTCGAAGTCGCACTCCTGGTTGAGCGCCATGAGAAACGAGCCGCCGTCGTCGTCGGGCGTGAGGTATTCGAAGTTCACCGGGCGCTCCCACGAACGGTTCTTGTTCGTCGCATACGTCACGCCGAGGCCCGATATGCCGTTCGTGCCTATCGTGTAGGCGCCAATCTTGTTGTCGAAGAGGTTCTTGTCGTCCGTCACCACCGACACGATGGGCAGGTAGTAGTCCTTGTCCTTATAGATATAGGACCGCGTGACCACCGCGCTGGGCAGGTAGCCGTCCTTGAACAGACGGAAGCGATAGATCCTCGTGGCGTTGCTCACGGTGAACGTACCCGTTGCGGATTGCAGGCCGTTGGTCAGTGTCGGCGTGCTGCCGTCGGTGGTGTAGCGCAGTTCAGCGCCGTCGGGGATGGCGACATGGAACGTGAATGCCGACGTGAACACACGTCCGTCGGTGTCCACCTCGGGCATCGGCAGCTGTTCGTCGGCAAACGAGCTACCCTCGTTCGAGGCTGCCGGTGTAGGCGTGGCACACATGCGCCATTCGTCGCCGCCGTCCGTCGTACGGGCATAGCTGCAGCGCTGGATGGCTTGAGGAAACTCCTGCGACAGCAGCAGCTGGCCGCTCGCCGTACTGAAGTAGATCGTGCCGCCCTCGTAGTTGAGCTTGAAGTCCACCTGACGCGAAGCCACCGAACTATACTTGTTGCCCGTATCGTGGTGGTCAAACCAAATGTTCTTGAAGCCGTGGGCCGGCACCGCACCGACGCCCGCCGGCAGACGGAATGCTTTCAGGTTCGACGCATCCTCGCTCACGTACAAACCCGCAAGCGTCACAGCTTCGTCCGTGGGGTTATACAGTTCCACCCATCCGCCGTAGTTGAATGACGGGTCGATGAATCCGTCGATGTTTGCCACCTGTATCTCGTTGATGATCAACTGCGATTGGTCGCCGATGGCATACACCCGGCTTGCGGCCTGTGCCATCAGCGCTATAAGAAAGAGAAGGATCTTACGGTTCATCATGCGTGTATCTTATATCATGCGTTCATTTGACGCTGCAAAAGTAGGAAAAAGATGAGACATCCGCATATTCATCTTAAAGAATTTACCTTTTCCAACCGTTTTTTTGCCTTTCGGGCTTACGAGACCATGAAGGAAGCCTGCTACTGATTATGAGCAAGCGCCGAGCGGACGTCCGGAAATACTCTGCCGGTGAGGTAAGACATAAAAAATTTTTGTTCAAAACAGACTACAGACTACAGCGTAGAGAGTAATTGCAAGTGCGTTCTGTTAGGAGTCACATCCTTAAGGATCTTTGACAGAAGCCTAAAGGGTTTGCGGAAAAAGCCTCAAGGGTTTTGGCGGAAACCCTTGAGGGTTCCAAGTGAGGTAAGGCGAAAAAATATTTTGTTCAAAACAGACTACAGACTACAGCGCAGGAATCCATTGCGGCTGTAGTCTGTAGTCTATTTGAAATAAAATTTATTTTTTTTCGGTTGAAATAGGTGCCTGGATCGTGAACGTCATACGTCACACAGACGACTCAGTGTAGGAATTCAGCCATGGTGTTGTTATAGACGCTGCCATAGTTGATGTCGTTATAGACTTTCACGTGCGATCCCGTGGTGTGGCGAGCCAGCGAATAATAGAGGTCGCGCAGTGTTATGGCGGGCGATTCGTCGATGGCCTCCTGGAAACCGCGAGTGAAGCCGTTGGAGAGATAGACACCCACGTCGTCGCTCCATACGTCGGCATGACTGGTCTCGTAGGGGTTGGCAGCGGTGATGAAGAGCGCTCCGGGTACACCTTCGCAGGCGACGCCGAGGCCGCCGCTGTAACAGGCTTCGATGGCGAAGAGCAGTTTGCGGTGGGGCGTATTCGTCAGGATGTCGCGCATGAGGTCGTAGCTCATGGAGTATTCGTGGCCGAAGTCCATGGAGCCGGGCGAACCGTGGCTGCTCCAGAAGATGAAGACGTTGTCGTCGGCATCGGGCGAGAGCACTTTGGGCAGACGCTCGGAGGCGCGGCCTTGAAGGATATCGCCTATGTCATTGGGGGTGAGGGTGTTCAAGCGGTAGTCGATGGCTGCGGCATCATAGACATTGGAGCCTGTGTCGCTGATGCGCAACACGCCTTGATAGGGGTTGCTGGCGTGGCGTGCCACGTCGTCCTCGCAGATGAGCACGATGTGATCGTCCCGATAGCCATGCTGTTTCAGGATCTGGTACATGGCAAAGACGTCGCTTTGGAAGCGGTAGTTGGCCCATCCCTTCGAGGCGGCGATGAGGAGTGCCCAGCGGTCGTCGAGGGTGGGGTAGGTGAGGCCACTGCCTTCCTCGGCGCTGAAGGTCTGGAAGTGCGAGGCCGTCCAGTCCCACATGGTCTTCGCCGACGAGCTGCGTCGTGAGCCTTCGGTGCTGACGTATTCTGTGGTGACGTATTTCTGGTCGAAGATGCGCCAGCGGCGGTAGGTGGAACTGACCACGCTGGAATGGGTCTTCTTATCGAAATTCCAGTCGCTGCTCACGCCGTCGATATCGGGTGTCTGGCCTTGGGCGAGGAGCTGGAAGTTGAGCGCCATATCGTCGGGCAACCAGGAGCCGCCCTGTCCGTCGCGACCGTCAACAACGGCGAGGAGAGCATCATTTAAAGTTGAAAGTTGAAAGTTGAAAGTTGAGGGGGAGAGCCCTTCGGAATTGGCTAACTGCAGTTTGGCGGCGTAGGCGATGAGGCAGAGGGCATCGTAGAACTGGGCCTCGCCGTTGACGATAATGTCGCTGAACCGTTGGCGATAGGCCTGTATGAAGCCGCTCTCGGGCGAGGCGTAGAGATCCACACCCTCGTATTCCATGTGCTCTACCGAGGAGGCGATGAGGTTCGAGACGAAACCGTCGGAACAGTAGATCTTGAAGGGCTTGAAGCAGAACATCTTCTGTGCTTCTAACTCCTTCTGATAGAGCCCTAGCTCGCGGTCGAAGGCGAGCGCATCGTCCTCTATGGACGGTGAGAAGAACAAAATCCTGCGACTTTTCTCCACTTCGGGACCGCATACTTCGCGCACACTGTTGCGAATGTCCGCTGTATTCTCATAGAGGTGTACGGCGCTGACTTTGAGCCCGTATTCCTCAGCAATGAAACTGAACCACTCTACGTAGTCATTTTGTATGTTGCCGTTTGCCTTGTCGTCCTGTGCCAGCAACTCCACGGTCACCTCGTCAGAGGTGTGCAGGCTGGCGATCTCCGAAATCACTACCTCGAGTTCGGTGATGTCGCTCTCGGCCAGATTCCATACGTAGGGTACATTGGCAAACTTACGCTGGTACTGCACGTAGGTGGCCGACGGCGTGATCATCGGCTTGTTATAAGTCTTTCGCTTACCTAACGCTACGGCCATCTGCTCGGCGCGTGCCGAGGTCGTCGGTCCTATGACAGCCACGACGGAGGAGTCCTCGGCGATCTGCTGCATATACTCGGCGATATCCTCGTCATCCTGATCCTTGAAGGTCAGCTCCAGCTGCACTTTATCTGTCATGCCCCTTTGTGCTTCAGCGATGTTCTGCTGCGCCCACTGTGCCGTGCGCTCCCAGCGTGCCTGCTCGCTCTTGTGCATCAGCACCGCCACCTTGTAGGTGTGCGTGGTTGTCCTTGTCGAACTGTCATCATCGGACGAACAGGAAGAGAAAATGAAAAATAAGAGTAAGAGCAGAATGGCCTCACCCCCGACCCATCTCGAAAATAGTTCTTTCAACATAATCATTGTCCATTGTCCATTATTCATTATTCATTATTCATCGCCTCCTCTTTATATTGCTCATACAGCCGCTTGAACGTTTCGGGGTCGCGGTAGCGGTTGTCCATCGGGACGCCTTCCTGATAGAACGAGGGGTGCAGCATCACATCTGTACCGCCTTCGGCCATACCTAACGTGCATGATGCGGGCCACTCACGGCCCAGCTGCCAATCATCCAGGTATCTGTGCAGCACGTCGCCGATATGCACGATCATAGAAAAAGGAACACGTGAGGAGAGGGCAGATTGATCCACATCCATACCGATGACCAGTCCTAAGTTGGCCTCCTCGTCGTTCATGGCTCGTAGCACACCGATGGCCGAACCGCCCAGTAGTGGAAAGACCATCTCGCGATAGACAGAAGACTCGGCGATGCGAGCCGACATCAGTTTGTAGGCCGAGTCGGGCATGGCAAAGCCCAACTCGTTATCTGAAAGATAATGCACTTCGACACGTGTGTCCTCTGCGTGGTGGGCGTTGTAGCCGTCGAGGAAGCCTTTGACCGACACATCCAGGATCGGATTCCCTTTGACGGCGGATAGCACTAATGCATCGAAGGCTCCTGACATCGCGCCGCAGAGGTAGCTGGCGCCATAGCGTGAGACCGCCATGGTGGTGATGCCCTCGATGGCTGTCTCCGTCTCGAACAACAGAACCCGTCCGCCCCGTTGACGGATATCTTCCAATTCAGCTTGATGCTGGGCCGAGACGCGGCGTGCCATCGCCTCATAGACCGAGCTCCCGATGATGAGCACGGCAGAGTCCGCATCGGCGTTCTCCACGAGCCACTGACTGTACATCTGTTCAGCTTCCGTATCGCTGTTGGGCTGCAGCAAACGCAGACGAGTTCCCGTCTCGAAGGCAAAGGCGAATATCCCCTCCGCCGCTTCATCGTTGTAGCCGTTGTCGCCCAGGCCGTTCGGCGTCGTGAGGTAGGTCACCGTGGCCAGTCCTGTGGAATCAAGCTCCAACTCCTTATCGTTGCTGCAAGCCGCAAGCAACAGCAAGGAGATTGTCAACGATAAGAAACAATAGCACCCAGCCAAAAAGTCAGTCCATATTCGATGTCGCATTATCATACAATTAGTTTACAGCTGCAAAAATACAAAGATTATTTGAATTAGCGTGCTTTTCTTTAAGAAAAGTGAGGATTTGCGGTCATTTTTGGCTTTACATGCAAAACAGACTGGCTACGAATACGCACAAGTTCTTCTGGGCTATATTTTGGCTTCAATCTAGTAAGAATATGGCAAAAAATCAATATTTATCAATTAGAATACTGAAGATGAAACGTTTAATTGTTTGACAATGCACGTTTATTGACTTTCATGTCGGTCGACACCCATTTTACCTCATTTTGAAAGTTAAAAAGACTTAAATATGACCTAAATTGGGGCTCTTTTGTCACATCTTCACGCTCCGTCACACTATTTGTCGCGCATTATCTACCTATATATCAACCATATAACATCATAGTGTGACGATGTGACGCCATTTTCAATAGTCTCGTATGCGCGCGCATATAGGACACCCATTGAATACATATTAAGCGTATAGACTGTTCGACACCTGTCAAACAGTCTATACACCTGCGCCTCTCCCTTTATTTAAGGTATGTGCCCATCACGTACTGCTCAATGGCTTTTGCCTTGTTGGCATTGATGGTCTTGACTACTTTCCAGATGGGAATAACATTGCACGCAATCATTGTCAGATTATCGGGATTAGCCGTATTGGGATCTTCGAAGCAGGCATTCCATTTGTCGAAAAGCGTGGGGTCATCGAGCGGAATATTCTGCTCGCCGCAGGCCTTCAACTTCGCATTTAGGGTCTGTCCGATCTGTCCGCCGCCAGTGACTTGGTAGCGTGCTTGGAAATCACGTTTGATTTCTGTCCATGTCTTCTCGTCCACTTCCGTCCATGATTTCTTGATGAAGAGCAC
>JAEEGL015329863.1_pt1 | contig 37577 bp, 27 predicted proteins | sample 9134231 | NCBI WGS metagenome assembly JAEEGL01 (sample SAMN16246548, study PRJNA631951) | gut metagenome | biome: gut microbiome; feature: rumen; material: fiber-attached | host: Bos | place: Iran: Karaj | collected 2018-10 | reverse complement strand
GACACCTAAAATTGTAACAGAATCGGGGCTTTATTAATACCCCTAAGGCTTCACTTATTGGGTGAAAGCAATATGCAGTTTAAATGCAGTAACTATGCGGCTTTGTAATTAAGCCGTGAATAATTCAGGTTAAAGACTGTAAAATGCGCCCATAAAAAATGCTATCTGCTGGAATACACCAAGGATAAAAAATTCAGCAATAAAATAAGAGAATATTGCAAGAAAAAGCATTACAAATACTATATTTCAGGGCGTCTGGATTTGTCCTGAGACAAAAATATGTAAATGCATATAAAAATGTGCTAAAATTAGATATCTTATGAGATATGGGGGTATTTCAAAGAGCGTATGGGAGTATTGATTACTCTGGAAAATGTCGGCAAGACGTATTATTCCGGTTCTGTTCCGCACGAGGTCCTAAAGGGGGTAAACCTGACCATTGATGAAGGAGAGATGGTTGTGATTCTGGGCCCATCAGGATCGGGGAAAAGTACGCTTCTAAATATGCTGGGTGGACTTGACAGTGCCACCAGCGGTCAGATCACATTCGGTGAAAAAACGGTTACCAATTTAACTGACAGGCAGCTAAGCGCGTTTCGCGCTATAGATGTGGGTATTATTTTCCAATTTTACAATCTTATTCCGACGTTGACGGCTGAGGAAAATGTGGGACTTATGAGTGAGCTTGGAATTGACATTATGGATCCGATTGAAGCCTTGCGGCTTGTGGGATTGGATGGAAAGAAAAATAATTTCCCGTCCCAGATGTCAGGAGGTCAGCAGCAAAGAGTTGCCATAGCCAGAGCTATAGCTAAAAAACCGAGACTGCTGCTGTGTGATGAACCTACGGGAGCGCTTGATACTGAAACAGGCAAAGAGGTATTAAAGCTTCTTTGCGCCCAATGCAGAGAGGATAAAAGAACAGTTGTCATGGTAACGCATAATACTCTTTTCGCAGATATAGCGGATAAAGTCATATATGTGAAGGATGGAACTGTAAGCAGGATAGTAACGAATGATCATCCCAAAGAAGCCGACGAGCTTAATTGGTGATGTGATGCTGATAATGATAAATAAATCCGTATATACATGAGTTTGCTTTAATAGTTCAGGAGGGGGATATGAAGCCAATAGTCAGAAATATAATTGCGGGAGTAGTAGTTCTTTCGGCGGCGGGAGGTGTCTTTGCATATAGCATGATTCCGGATTCTGTTGATGTGGAAAAAGTGGTAAGGGGAAGTGTTACCCAGAGCATTAGCGAGATAGGGCTCATTGAAGCGGATGCTGCGGTAACTGTGTATGCACCTGCTTCCGGAAAATTGTCATCTGTAGCCTGTAAGGTGAATGATAGCGTTGAAAAGGGAGACCAGCTTGCCAATTATGATGTGACAGAGGCGGAGAATCAGTATAATAAAGCCGGTCTTAACGTCACCTACTATGAAGATAATTATAATGCTGCTGTGGCAGATAATCAGAAGAACAGATCAAAGGCTGCAACCGCTGCCAACAGGGCAGGTGATCTGCTTGCTCAGTATGTTTCCGTTGAAGAAGACAGGGATGATATAAGTATTGCTCAAAATGCCAAAAGTGGAAGCATTGAACAGAGTATTAAGGGCATTGAGGGGGAAATTGAGAAGCAGCAGACAAATCTCGAGACAGAAGCTGCAAGACTTGCGGCAGAAACTAGCGCATATCAGGAAACTCACGCAAAACAGATCGAACTCGAGGGAGAAATTGATAGTATCAAGGAAAAAATAGATTTGTCCAAGGATCAGATCAAAAAGTATCAGTCAGAGCTTTCGAAATATCAGGAGGGATCGGAGGATTATACAAAGTACCTTCAGCTCATAGAGAATGAAAATAATAATCTTGAAGAACTCAGAAGAGAGAAGGATGCGCAGAAGGAAACTTATAAAAAAGTAAAGGATGAAGCAAACAGTTATGCAAATGGGACACAAAACGCGAAGGATTCCGTAAATAATATCAAGAACAGCCTTAATGAAAGCAAAGATGCGCTGGCTTCAATCCCGGTTAATCAACTGTCAACTGAAGATTATGCTAAATATGCAGAGCTTTCAAGACAGCTTGAAGTCATAGATAAACAATGGTCTACATCTATATCTGAGAAGATGGCTGCAGAGGAAAAGATCGTAAGTGATGCTCAGTTAAAATCCTACGAAGATTCTGTGGAAATCGCCAGGATTGAAGAAAAGATAGCGGGCAAATTGCTTAGTATAGTAAAGAACGGCGTTACGGCATCAACTTCAGGAACGGTTTTGGAGAGGCTTGTGGATGATGGAGCAATAACAGAAGCAGGTACACCGCTTTTCGTTATTCAGCCGGATAGTGGATACAAGGCGACACTGATGGTGTCAAGATATGATATAGAAAGCGTAGAGGTTGGACAAAAAGCAGAGGTTATTATTGGGGCAAAGACCTATACCGGATCAGTATCTGTAATTTCTCCGGTTGCTACTACCACAGACACTTCAGGAAAGCCTAAGGTTAAGGTTGAGATAACCTTTGATGATTCTGAAGCAAAGCCTACGATAGGCCTTGAAGCACAGATTCGCATTTTTACCAAAGAAGAAAAGAGTGTCCTTAGCGTTTCGGACAAAGCGGTTTATACGGGAGATGATGGAGATTACATTTATGTGCTCAAGGGAGGAAAAGCCGAGAAGAGAAGCATAGTTAAAGGCGCTTCAGGAAATGGAGTTACAGAGATTCTTGAGGGGATTTCCGAAGGAGAGTCGATTATTACCTCTGCTATGAGTGACGAGGATGTAGGAAAAAGATTTAAACCGGGCAATTAAGTAGCTAAAGTCTTTAGCAGTAAACAGGTGAGGCGCAGATGATTCTTTTAAGGAAAGTATTGCGTGATCTAAAACAGAATGCAGGACAGTTTTTGGCAATTTATATAATGACGTTACTTTCCCTTCTTATTCAGAGCGGATTTGAATCCAGTAATGTAGGAGCGACCCGTACGGCCTCCGATTACTTTACGATGACAAATTATAAAGATCTGAATATTGAGGGAATAGCATTTACATATCATGACATAGATATGCTAAATAACTATGAAGGTGTTAATAATGTCGATGGTATTTTAAGAGGAACCGGTAAGATCAGCCTTGATAAGGAGAGGCTACTGGTTCTGAATTATATAGGCAGCAATAATGTTTCAAAAATGTATCTGACTGACGGAGAGAAATATACTCCCGGAAGTACAGGATGCTGGGTAGAGAAACGCTTTGCGGATCCCATGGGTATCAGGGTTGGAGATACACTGACCTTTACCAGTGGAAACTATACACTGCACGAACAGGTAAAGGGGCTAATTTATAGCCCGGAATTTTTATATTATCTTCCCAATGCAACGTATACTGAGCCGGAGTATGGTACTCATGGCTTTATTATCATGGACATAAACGAGAATCCCAATGGCCGGATAGGGTTTGATAAGCTTATTGTGGATTTGAAGGATGTTACGCATAATAGCTATCTTCTTACTGATGAAGAAAAGGCTACAATGAATGCCATGCGTTCAAAGATAGAGCATAAATTTGATAATCCTAATCTTCTTATAAAAACAAAGATAGAGGATGAGGATTACGCGGATTATGCCGGCTCAATGGATTCTAATAATGCAATTTCGACAATTTTTCCACTTATGTTTTTGGCTGTAGCAATGCTTGGAATCATAACTACCATGACCAGACTTACTGACAAGCAGAGAGTACAGATCGGAACATTGAAGGCTCTGGGTTTTTCCAGAGGAAAGATAATGTTCCACTATATGTCATATTCTGTGATCATAGCGTCGCTGGGATGCTTATCCGGAATTATTATCGGACCTATTACGCTTGGAGCATATCTGAATGGAATTAATGAATATTACTACCAGAATCCTCTTCAGAACCTTCAGCTTACGGTGAAAACACTTTATATGTCCTTTGCGGCTATAGGCCTTTGTATGCTGGTGACATATTTAACAACAAGAAAGCTTCTTGTACAAAGCGCTGCAAGGATATTGCAGGCAGAGGCACCTAAGTTTGATTCGGCAAGCATTTTTGAAAAAACCATACTATGGAATTCACTTAAGTTTGCTACAAGATGGAATATTCGTGATGTTAGAAGAAATAAGCTAAGAACAGCAGTCAGTATTGTAGGAATTCTGGTATGTAGCATGCTGATATTTATGGCACTTGGCTTTTTTGAGTGCCTGGCTACGCAATCTGAATGGATGTATGGAGATATTTTCAGGGCAAATGGTCAGATAAGCTTTAAGGACGGTACACCTTATGGGACTGTTTATGAGTATGCTAAGGAATACGACGGACAGCTGATCCAGGACATTCAGGTAACACTTTTCACTGATTCTGCTGAATCCGTAAGGGGGATGACCGTTCTTGATGACGGTAATCTTTTTATGATGGAAAATGTGGACCTTGAATATACTGATCTGCCTGAAAATGGAATTATACTTACTTCACGACTGTATGATTATCTGGGCATCGAAGTCGGGCAGACTCTTAGATGGAAGATACCGGGAAGCTCAAAGGTGTTTAGCGCTCCAATCGTAAAAAAGGGTCGAATAGCTTCAGGGCAGGGAATCATAATGAGCCGAAAGGTGTGGGAAGATCTAGGCGGTGAATTTATGCCCAATTATGTCTATACGAATAAAACAGTGCCGCCTTCATTAAAATCGCGGACAGAAATAGACTCGATAGACACTAAGGAAAAGCTGATAGAGACTCTGGAAAATTCAAATGAAATATCATATTACATTTCCTATATTATCATCGCTATAGCTATAGTGATGGGCGTTGTGGTCTTATATAACCTCGGCGTTTTATCATATGTTGAGAAGACCAGAGAAATAGCGACGCTTAAGGTTCTCGGGTTCAGGTCCGGAGACATCAGACTTATCCTGTTGCAGCAGAGCCTTGCAATTACAGTGGTGGGAGCTATGCTTGGCGTGCCCTTTGGTCGTATAATGCTCGATATTCTTGTTGATGTTGTGGCCGGAATTTATCGTGACATGGTAATCAATCCTTCGGCAATGCCTTATATCGGAGCAATAGTGGGAACATTTATGGTATCTGTTCTTGTGAATCTGTATGTATCTTCCAAGGTTTATTCCATCAATATGGTAGATGCATTGAAGAGTAGGGAATAGAAATCTGTATTGCCTTGATATATCGAAGGTAAAATTTCGACAATCATACATGAAGTGAATTGGGAAGGATAATAATCGCAGGTGAAGAGGGATTATTATTTCGAATTGTCTGAATTTTATTGATATATAAAGATGTAAAAAGAAAGGAGACAAGTAAAATGAAAATTACATCATTTAACCCAATGATTATCACAAAGGATCCTGAACCTGCTATCAAGCTCTTTGAAGAGATGGGCTTCGAGAGACGCCATGTTAAAGAAGGAATAGGTGATGATAAGACCACTGACGTTAGAATGAAGGACGCCAACGGTTTTCATGTAGACGTGGCAAAAGGCGATGGCGAATATACTATGATCCGTATTAATGTGGATGATTTTGATGAAGCAGTTGAGTTTTTCCTTGCTCATGGCTGTAGGAAACCGAACCATGAAAGAGCCAGCCAGACGATTGATACCGGATCCTCAAAATTCACAGTACTTGTAGGTCCTTCGGGATTTTTACTGGAAATATCCCAGCATATTAAAGAAGAGTAATGGATAAGAAAAAATGAAGTAAACAGTCCAAGTTTAAAGCATAGTGGCTTTTGGCTTGGGCTGTTTTTTCATGCCTAAAATGCACCAAGTGCAAAAGTTTCTGCAATTGTGAAAAGAAAGAATGATGAATAGAATCTTTATACTATTTCTGTGCTAAAATAGTTTGGATATGATTTGATTGTTTATGAGAACATGAAGATATAGGGGATAATTTATATATATGAAGACTGCAATTGTGATGGAGGGCGGTGCCCTCAGAGGACTTTTTACCTGCGGAGTAATAGATGTCCTCATGGAAAATGGAATAAACTTTGACGGTGGTATCGGAGTTTCTGCAGGAGCCACCTTTGGATGTAATATTAAATCCAGGCAGATAGGAAGACCATTAAGATACAACAAGAAATATTCAGCAGATAAGCGGTATAAAAGCATTTCATCGTGGATAAAGACCGGAGATTTGTTCGGAGCAGAGTTTTGCTATAATGAATTGCCATATAAACTCGACCTGTGGGATGATAAGGCTTTTATGGAGAATCCTATGGAATTCTATGTCGTAGTGACAGACCTCGAAACAGGGGAAGCAGCTTATCATAAGTGCTATGATGGATTGTCGGAAGACATCACATGGATTCGGGCATCAGCGTCCATGCCACTTGCTTCAAGAATCGTAGAGATTGATGGAAGAAAATTTCTCGACGGAGGGACAGCTGATTCAATCCCTCTAAAGTTCATGGAAGATAAGGGATTTGACCATATACTTGTTGTTGAAACTCAGCCCTATGACTTTGTAAAGAAAAAGCAGAGCTTCATGTGGCTTTTAAAAGGGGTATACAGACGTTATCCCAAATTTGTTGAAGCAATAGAGAACAGATACCTTATGTATAATAAGGAAAAACAATATGTACGTGAACGTGAGAAAACGGGTGATGTGTTGGTTATACGACCGGAAGAACCCCTTAACATAAAACCGCTTGAAAAAGACCCCGCGGAGCTCGACAGGGTATATAATGCAGGAAGGAAAGCTGCAGAAAAGCTTCTTTTAAAAGATTCATGGCTAAAGAGCAGGTAAAATGACAGCACTGTTTTGTTGTGTGTTATGGGGGCTATGTGATGAAAAAAATGAGGTTTGAACAATGACTAACAATGAGATAAAGGAAATAGCATTAAGGCAATCTGCAGAGGATATAGGTTGCCAGGCAAATGATTTTTTATCAGATAAGAATATTGTGGTGCCTTTTTGTTTGGGAAAGAATGCGCGAAAATACTATAAAGAGCCAATTATATGCAATTTTATTTCCTATGGGAGTAACATCGTTGCAGCCACCACAGAAGAAGAATCAGATCTGGTGACTGAGTATATTGGCAAATTTGAGTTTTACCATTGTTTTGAGACGCCGAATATGCATTGGCTTAATGAGAGATTGGCAGAACGAGGGTATGAAGTATGCTTTATGGCGGAGTATTATCTTCCTGATGTAAACAAGATAGGTGATATGGATTGTCTGTACGAAACACGCATACTTGTTCAGGAGGACTTTAAAGAATTGTACCTGCCGGAATGGAGCAATGCACTCTGTAAGGATCGAAAGCATCTGGATGTATTGGGTGTAGGAGCATATGATAATGACAGGCTGGTAGGTTTTGCGGCTTGTTCAGCTGACTGCGATGATATGTGGCAGATAGGTGTAGATGTTCTGCCGGAATACAGGCAAAAAGGGATTGCATCTGCACTGACAAGCAAATTGGCAAGGGAAATTCTTAATCGCGGAAAAGTCCCGTTTTATTGCTCTGCGTGGTCGAATATCAGATCTGCCAGGAATGCGGTGAAAAGTGGCTTTATCCCTGCGTGGGTAGAAATGACCGTCAAGCCGAAAAGCTTAGTGGATGAGATGAATGCTTAACTAGTAGGATTATGATAAGAGCCTGCCCTCTAATTGATGGCAGGCTCTCGCTTTATCTCGATTTAGTTCTAAAATTTTATAGAATCAGCATTTTCATAAGTCTTATATATGGCCTCATATTCATTCTTTGTAATGGGCTCGGCTTTTCCATTGCGGATTCGAATATACCCCTTATGATTGCTGAAATTGTTAATTGTGTTATCCTCAACGCCATCCTTGATTACGAGTTCGCGGCAATTTGGAGTGGCTTCGTATACATATAAAAAGTGATTGCCTTTTGCAACAATTCCGTCGGGAGACATGGCAACAGGATTTTTGTCGGCGCTTTCAATTGTTCCAATCTCTGAAAGCTTCCCATTTTTCATAATAGATACTTTGCAGGCAGAAACTTCTATATCATAGGTCTTGCTCTTGTCGAGGCTGTCTTTCTTTTCTGCAGTTAAAAGAAGTGGCTTTTCAAAAATCGGATTGTCCCAGGTAGTGTACAGATCATCTTCTGTGAAGGATTCGGTAATCCTCTGATAAAGGTCGTAGCCGAAAGGTCTGCATACAATTTCGCCGCCGGTATAATCGCCGTCTCCTTCATAGGTCACGGGATACCAGACCATTACATCCGGACTTGTCATGCTGGCTGCATCAAACATAGGATTTACGCCTATCCATATTGTGCCATCATATATTCTGAAATATATAACATTTTCAAGATAAAGACCCGGATTGAAGTCATCACTTAAATCCGATGAAGCGACTTCTGTTCCTTCCTTTTTACCATCGACGTAAAGTGATACATTGCCACTTGATTCCTTTGCTTCAACATGCTCAGCAATATCTGCCATGTATTTTTCGGGATTCAAAAAGTATACGGTACATTTAGACTTTTTATCTAGATCTGCAATGAGGACAAACTCTTCAAAGTAGCCAGTGCCATGCAGAATATGAGGTTTGATGACAAGCTCAGGTTCACCGTCACTGTCCAGATCGTATTCAGTACATTCCGGAAAAATACCACGGATAGAAACAGCCGGTACATCAATACTTACATAGTTTGCATCTTCGGTTTTCAGAAGCATCCTGCAAGTCTCGCCAACAAAGAATAAAGTGTAGGAAGGGGTCTTGGCTACTACCTTATAATAGACATCACCTTTCCCTTCATACCCATCGGTATCTTCAGGAGCAAAGTCAACGATGCCCTTCTTTTCAGCTTCATCCAGCAACTTTTGCGTTTTGCTGTCAGGTTTAAAATCTTTACTTACAACATCCGGAATTGATCCGTCGTAAATCCACCAGTCCTTATATGTGTCATAATGTTTTGTTAACGATTTGGAACTGTTTGCAGCATATGTAATGCAATTGACTGTAGATAAAATGATTAGTGAAAAAACTAAAGAAAAACTGATGACTGAATGCTTTAAATTTTTCAATTTCGTATCCCCCTCAACAGATTCTGAAAAATAGTTCTACGTAATTATTCTAGCACTTTTTATGTATAAAAAGCATATATCTGATGCCGGATTACAGACATTTAAGGGTTGCTGAAGCTAACAAAGAAATCTTCTTTGCGATTGATTTCTCATTTTCCTTGTATCCGGTTCTGATCCAATAATCTATGACGCCTGCGCTTCCGGCAGCAATATATGAAAAGACGACTACTTTTTCAATGTCCGATTTTATCGGTATCATAGGTTCGATAAAAGATGAAAACTTGCAATATACCAGCCTTGAAATCTTATCAGTAAAAGAGGAAGCACCTGATGGGGTAACTGAGATAAGATTGGAATGTCCATCGCTGTTATTTTTTATAAAGGCAAGTGTCTTAATCAGAAACTCTTCCGTTGTATTGTTTTTTGCTGTAAAATCCAGCTTTTCTGCCAGTTCATTTATTGTCTCGTCCTGGAGTTTATCTACGAGATCCGGAACATCCAGATAGTATTTATAAAAGGTTGCTCTGTTTATCTCAGCGCGATTGCAGATGGCAGTTACTGTTATCTTTTCATGATCCATTTCCTGTATAAGTTCATGAAATGCAGTTCGGATTCTCATTTTTGTATATCTTATTCTTCCGTCTTCTTTTTTATTAATTTTCTGTGACATAATCAACACTTCTCCCCAATTTGTTTATTAAGTAACGTTTGAGCTGATATTGATGATTGAAAAAGAGTTTTGCTCTTTCTATAATCAATCACACAACAAGATAATAAACAAATGTACATTAAATATCAATAGTATATTATTGGGAAAAGAGGGAGAAATGAAAGATAAACAGATGAAGGTTTATGAGAGTGATAATCTGTGGGCTTCGGTATTAAAGATGGTTATTCCGGCTCTTATCGCCATAATGGTCATGCTCATATATAACATGGCTGATATGATATTTGTCGGACAGACCGGGGATACAGCGCAGGTTGCTGCAGTTTCGGTGGTTAGTCCCATATTTAATATAATTATGGCCGTCGCCATGCTTATTTCAGGCGGTGGGACAGTAATTATATCAAAGGATTTGGGAGCAAAAGACCTGGAGCATGCAAAAATGGTTTCATCACTGTGTATGTGGACAGCGGTCATACTTGGAATTGTTTCGGGAGCAGTGATAATAGCGCTTAACAAGCCTCTGCTTGCTTTCCTGGGAGCCACTACAGATATTGAAGGATACGCAAGAAACTATATGATCATCCTTGCAATGGGTGCACCTTTCCTGCTTCTTACAAATATGCTTGGACAAGTCATGAGAGCCGAAGGCGCGATGAAAGAGGGGCTGATAGGAAATCTCATGGGGACAATAATAAACATAATCCTGGATCCCATCTTCATACTCGTTTTGGGAATGGGAGTTACAGGTGCAGCTATAGCAACAGTAATCGGCAATATGGCAGCAACAGTTTATTACGGATTGTACATGAAAAAGAAGGCGGTAGTTCTCAACATGAAGCCGCATTACGCTATTATAAAACCGGCATATATTCTTTCTGTTATGGCGCTTGGACTTCCAAATGCAGTCAGTACATTGCTCTCAGGATTATCTAATTCCTTTGCCAATCAGCTTTTGGCAAAATACGGTTCAGACTCAATTGCAGCGAATGCCGCAGCCGGAAGAGTGAATATGATTATTGTAATGATACTCATGGGAATATGCATGGGAGCACAGCCCCTGCTTTCCTATAACTACGGCGCAGGTAACAGGAAAAAGCTTGCAGGAGTAATGAAAATCCTATTGATTCTTACTTCATCAGTTGGAGCCATTACCACGGTTTTAGTTGTGGTATTAAGGAGCAGCATAATCGCATTGTTTTTGAAAGAACAGGCAGTTGCAGCAATTTCAGAGGGTATCCTGACAGTACTAATGATTAGTTCCCCGTTTCTTGGCTTCTTTTTCCTTGGAACAAATTTCCTGCAGGCTACCGGTTCAGCCATGAAAGCTACTTTTATTTCTGTACTTCAAAAAGGGCTCTTACTTACACCAATGCTTTTTATTTTGGAAAAGATTTATGGCTTTTTTGGAATAAGACTGGCTTATGTGGTAGCAGATTTCGGAGCAATAATCATATCTTGCATTTTCATGATCTGTGAATGGAAAAGAATATCAGGAAAGAACCATGTTTCAAACAAAGCGAATAGAAGAGAAGTTGACGATTCAGGAAAAACAATTGCAAGTTTATCATAATATTGAGAGAGGTAACGAGAAATGGAGATACTATTTGATGTTTTAAACGGACTTAAATACTTTTTAATTTATATGTTTTCTGTTGCTGCATTGCTTTTTGGAGTCAACCGAATTGTAAAACTTCCAAAAGAACTCTTTAGAAAGCTTTTTCATTTTGTGGCATTTTCGTCAGTTATAGTGATGATTTATGCTGCGAAGGTATGGATTGCGGCGGCTGTTATTCCAATAGTAGTGATACTGATGATGTATCCGGGACTACTTATATCAAGTAAGAATGTGAAATTCACGGCGCTTATGTCTGAGAGAAGGCCTGGGGAGCTTAAATCAAGCCTTATTCAGCTTTTTGGAACCATGGCACTGATTATTATTCTCAGTTGGGGAATTATTGGAAGAAAAGAGCTTGCAGTAGCTGCTATTCTCATGTGGGGATTCGGTGATGCAGCGGCAGCTCTTATTGGAAAAAGGTTTGGAAAACATAAGGTGCTGCGTTTTAAGAGTGTTGACCACAAAAAGAGCTGGGAAGGTACGGCAGCAATGTCATTCATTGCGTTCATATTTGGAATGGCAAGTCTTTTGATTGTTGGTAATGTTCCTCTTGAAATATGCATTCCTGCTGTAATAGTGGCTGCGCCACTTGCTGCTATAACTGAACTTGTAACAAAAAATGGTTATGATACTGTAACTGTCCCGGTGGTAAGCACTATTTCAATCTATGTAATGTATATTGTAATGGGGGTTGCTTAGTGTTCTGTCTTGCTCATCAAAACATTAGTCTTTCCTGCTTCTGTATACAGAAGGGGAAACAGAATAGAACCTTTTAAAGACTTTGACAAAATAATTGTTGTCCGGGTATCCTACAAAGCTGCTGATTTCCTGAATGGGGAGTGATGACTCTCTAAGGAGTTCAGCAGCTTTTTGGCATCTTTTTTTCGCAATATATCCTGTAATGGTATCTCCGATTTCTTCTTTAAAGAGTCTAAGAAGATAGGAGACAGAGAGGTTTGTTTTGTTTGCAATATCTTCCGAGGTTATTTTTTCGCTGAGATTAAGACCTATGTATTCAAGGGCTTTTTGTATCGCGGGAGAGTGCCCTCCTGCAGACAGGCGAAAATCGTGAACTGCTTCCGTAAGTTCTTTTATCATATCGATAAGATATTTTGTCTGAAGGTCGCGGTTTGCTGTTTTTGTGCCAAGCTGAATATATTTTTGTGTTATAGTATCGATCGTGATAACGGAAAGACCGGATTCTTCAGCTGCTTTTCTGGAAAGTGCGCGAAGAATGGCAATTCCTGATCCGGAGGCATAGTAAGACATAGTCTCTTTTGGAAATGCAGCCAGTAGATTACCTGATTTCATGGCACTAAAAGCAGATAGCAGGTTTTCTGTATCGCCATTTTTTATCATTGAAAGAAATCTTTTTTCAGCATCGTATCGTTTGTAAATCTCGCTATAGTTCTTTTCTTTGTATTCGTGAGATTCAAAAGATTCAGTTTCACCCTGAATAAATCCCGATAAACGTCTGTATGTGTATTCTGTTATTTCCGGAGCAAAAGAGATAATACAGTTATTTATTATTTTTGTGAGTTGATCAGTGTAACAGATTGGAAAGCCTGTATAGTACAGCTTTAATGGTATTGATTTGGATGAAGGCTCATTATACTGAGCCAAAAGAGTCTCTGCCTTAATATCAGAATATTCATCCTTTACATATGGGCCAAGAATGAATCTGTGATCATTGAATTCAAAAAAGCAAGCGCAGACACCGATGGAATCAATGATTTCATATATGGTATCCCGATCCGATGCGTTTAAGAGGTAATGAAGCGCGTCCTTTGTAAACATGGGCTGCAGGTGACTGCTAAAACAATTTTTTTTCTCGAAAATTTCAAGAGAAGAAGACATGTCTGTGACATCTTCACAGCTAACTCCCAATATATTTTCAAGAATTGTTTGAAATAAAGCGTAATCCATAGTTTCTCCTGACAATAATCATAAAGAGGATAAAATAATACTATTAATAATAAAATAATACTAACTACAAATAACGTCAAATGATAGTATTGCTTAAGAAGGAAAGCTTTCGTTAGTAAAAAACAGCAGTTGAAAGGGGAATACAGATGGCAAAGGATAAATCTCTGATAAGAGAAGAAAATGGAGTTATGTATAAAAAGGCCAAGACCTGGCACATAGCGCTATCTATGATGACAGGAGCGGGGCAGATGGCATTCTATCTGCTTATGAATGGTGCAACTTATATAGGCAATGCAAACTTTGGAATTCTTGTTGCTGTAACAGGACTTATTATTACAGGATCCAGGTTACTCGATGGGATAACGGATCCGATAATCGCTTATTTTCTTGAAAGATTCAATTCAAGATTTGGAAAGGTACGCTTTTCCATAATGTTTGGATGGCTGATAATGGCTCTTTCCACAACCCTTATGTGTAACATTGGACCAAAGATGGATTTAACCGGTGGAGTAGGTATTGCGTATTTTATTCTGTGTTATGCAATCTACATTATTGGCTATACATTTGTGAGCATAGCTGGGCAGATTAATATGAGTATTCTTACGAACGATCCCAAACAGAGACCTACGATCGGAGTATGGAGCACGGCTTATTCATACCTTTTTCCTATGATAATGGGTGTTGTTGCATCAGCTGTGATTCTTCCGAGATTCAATAATATTCAGGGAACAGCGTATTTTGGAACATACAATGTTGTAGCAATATTCGTATCATTGTTCTTTTACATTCTTGCATGTATCGGAATTGCTCCCTATGACATTCCTGAAAATTTTGAGGGTATAAAGTCTGCAGATTCATCTGATGCAAAACCGGAAATTAAAGATATGGTTGCACTAATAAAGGATAATAAGGAGCTTCAGAGATTTATTGTGGCAGCGACTTCAGATAAGCTTGCTCAGACTATCGGATCAGCTGCAGTTGTATCGACAATGCTTAACGGAATCATGATTGGTTCAATGGCGATTTCCTCGATTTTATCAGCAGCTGCTATGCTGCCATCCATCATATTTGCAATTATTGGAGCAAGGATAGCCGGCAGAAAAGGAAGCCGCGCAGTAATGATCAGCTGGACGAAGATTTGTATTGTTATGAACATAGCGTATGCTGCTTATCTTCTTTTTGCACCGACACAGCTGGTAGGAGGTATATTCAGCGGCAATATTACCACAGGTGCGATTATAATGGCAGTAACATATGTGTTGTTTAATTTTGGTAACAATGCAGTGAAAATGGTGGTCTCTGTTGCGACCAGCCATTTAAGAATGGATGTGGTTGATTATGAAATGGACCGATCAGGAAAGTACATGCCGGCAACAGTTTCTGCTACCTACAGCTTCATCGATAAGATTGTATCTTCATTTGGTGCTACTATTGCGACGCTGTGTGTTGGATTTATAGGGTATACAACAACTGCTCCTCAACAGGGAGATCCGCTTACATGGGGTGTCAGGCTCATGACGGTAGCGTTAATGATAGGTTTCCCTATTATTGGCTGGATATGTACATTGGTCGCAATGAAGAACTCATCCATCACCTATGAAAAAATGGAAGAAATCCAGAAAAATATCTCGGATAAAAAAGCTGCACAAATGCAGGATCAACATGGATACAAAAACAATGAAGAAGGAAAGTTATTGAGGGCATTATGAGGACAACAACTCTTTGGAATGATAAATGGATATTTATTAAAGAAGGAAAAAAACAGGAAATCTCTCTTCCTCACACCTGGAATGCAGTAGATGGGCAGACCGGACCCGAACAGTACTACAGGGGTACATGCATATATGAGAAAGAATTTGACAGGCCTGTACTGGAGTATGGGGAGCGTGTCTACATAGAATTCAGAGGAGTTAACTCTTCCTGCAAAGTCTTGATGGGTGAAAAAGAGATAGCTGCTCATGACGGAGGTTATTCGACTTTCAGAGTGGATGTTACGGATTTTTTGAAGGATGAGAACCTTATTCAGGTTGAGGTTTCAAATGAACCTAATGGAGAGGTTTATCCACAGAGAGCTGATTTCACATTCTATGGTGGGATATACAGAGATGTATATATGGTAATAGTAGATGAAAAGCATTTTGATCTGGATTATTACGGCGGAGATGGTTTGTATGTGACTCCAAGAATTATCGGAGATGATGCAGAAATAGAAATAAAAGCTTATGTAAATGGTGGTGACAGTGTCCTCATCTCTGTTGATGGTGTTTCTGAGCAGAGATTTCCGGTAGTGGAAAATGATGGCAGAAAAATGGTACACGGGAAATTCATGATAGCTGATGTTCACCTATGGAACGGGATGAATGACCCCTATTTATACAGCATAACAGCAACACTTTTTGATGGAGAAAGAGAGTGCGACAGGATATATGACAGATTCGGAGTAAGGGAATTCTCAGTGGATGCCAAGAGGGGATTTTTCCTAAATGGTAAGAGCTATCCTCTTCATGGCGTATCCAGGCATCAGGACAGAGAGGGTGTTGGAAATGCAATTACCAGGAAGATGCATGAGGAAGATATTGAACTTATTCTTTCTATGGGGGCTAATTCCATTCGCCTCGCACATTATCAGCATGACCAGTATTTTTATGATTTGTGTGATGAAAAGGGCATTGTTGTATGGGCAGAGATTCCTTATATAACTGTTCACATGGACGCAGGCAGGGAGAATACCATAAGCCAGATGAAGGAACTGATTACTCAGAATTACAATCATGCTTCTATCATGTGCTGGGCACTTTCCAATGAAATTACCCTTCAGGGAGTAACAGAGGATCTGATGGAGAATCACAGGATCCTAAACGATATGGTACATGAGATGGATCCTATAAGGTATTCAGCAATGGCAAATCTGTTTTTGCTTGAGACGGATTCACCTCTGGTGACGCTGCCTGATATCAGGGGATACAACCTTTATTACGGCTGGTATGTGGGAGAAATGGAGGATAATGACAGGTGGTTTGATGAGTTCCATAAGAATCACCCCGATGTTGCTATCGGCCTGACAGAGTATGGTGCGGATGCTGTTATAGATCTTCAGTCTCCGAAGCCGGAAAAAGGGGATTACACCGAAAGCTACCAGGCACTCTATCATGAGCATATGCTTGAGATGTTCGCTGCAAGACCATATATATGGGGAACATATCTGTGGAATATGTTTGAGTTTGCAGCCGCAGGCAGAAATGAAGCGGGGGATCCCGGCAAGAACCATAAGGGTGTGATCACCTTTGACAGAAAACAGAAAAAGGATGCGTATTACATATACAAGGCCTGGTGGTCAGATGAGCCATTCGTTCACCTGTGTGGAAGACGATACCATGACAGACTGGAAGAAGAGACAGAGATAAAAGTTTATTCCAATCAAAAGTCAATAACGCTCTATGTTGATGGTGCAAGGTATGCAACTAAAAACGGAGAACATGTATTTAAGTTTAATGTTTTAATAAGCGGAACACATAGTATTAAAGCTGTATCGGGAGAACTCTCTGACGAGATGGAGATAAAAAAGGTTTCAACACCGAATCCTTCCTACTTTGCTCCGGACAAAAAGGTCAGGAACTGGTTTGAGGCTCCGGCAGAGATAGAAGTAAAAGAAGGCTATCTTTCCATCAACAGTACAATGGCAGAAATACAGGTTGTCCCTGAGGGCAAAGCAATAATTGACCGTATGATGGCTGCTATCAAAAAAGAAACGGCCGGAGGAATGGGCGTAGGAGTTCAAATTTCAGAGGCTATGCAACAGATAATAGCTCGCCAGCCGCTCGTTAAGCTCCTTCAGCAGGGCGGTATGGATACAGATTCAGAAGAAGTGCAGGCAATATCAGCGGCACTTCTGAAAATAAGGAAGATATGAATACTAAGCAAACTATTTTTTATAAGTCAAAATGGATAACACCGGAGAAGGAAACAAAACCGGAAGTCCGTAAAGGTGCAGGATATCTAAGACAAAAGTTTTCCTGTACATGTGATAAAGCTGTGCTCTATGCTACAGCCCATGGTGTTTATGAGGTTAAAATAAACGGGCAGGAAATAACAAAAGGACGGCTTATGCCCGGATGCGATTCCTATGATAAGAGGCTTCAATATCAGGAGTATGACATAACATCATTCTTGCGGGATGGAGAAAATGAGATAACTGCCTTGCTCGGAGATGGCTGGTACAGAGGATGTAATGGAATAGATGGTGTTCGTAATCTGTATGGCAGCGATATTTCTTTTCTATGTGCAATATTCGCGGATGAGAAGGAGGATGACCCGATTCTTGTGACAGATGAAAACTGGGATGCTTGTGAAGACGGAGCTATTCTTCTTACCGATCTTGAGCTTGGAGAGAATTTTGATGCGAGAAAAGAAGCTAAGGATTGGCATAAGGCAAGAGTCCTGGATTTTTCATTAGATAATCTTATAAGCCAGTCTGCACCTTTTATAACAGAACATGAGGCATTTGAAGGAAAACTCTTACAAACACCTAACGGTGAAAACGTATATGACTTTGGACAGAATCTGGCAGGATATACATCTTTTGTCATTGAAGATGCCATGGGAGGGGAAAAGATAACTCTCATTCATGGGGAGACACTTGATGAAAACGGAAACTTTACAATCGCCAATTTTCAGCCCGGGGACAGAAATAAGTCGGGTGGAATAAAGCAGGAAATTAACTATATCTGCAGACGGGGAAGAAATGAGTTCAGACCGCATTTTTCAATATTTGGGTTCAGATATGCAAAGGTCATAACGGATATTCCTCTTGAAAAGATAAGCATAAAAAGTATCGCAGTTTATTCGGATATGAAGGTTACGGCAGGTTTTGAGTGCGGCGACACAGCAGTTAATAAGCTTTTTAATAACAGCCTATGGTCAATGAAGTCAAATTTCTGTGATATTCCTACAGACTGTCCCACAAGAGAGAGGGCAGGCTGGACCGGCGATGCAGCTGTTTTTGTAAAGACAGGCACATATCTGATGGACTGCAGGGATGTTTATGAAAAATGGCTTGCGAATGTCAGGCTCAGTCAGCATGAAGACGGGAAAATGGCATATATATGCCCTAAGAATTCTGAGCCGGGAAAGATAGCAGAGATGTTTTCTGCGTCAGTTGGATGGGGAGATGCGTCGGTAATTGTCCCGTGGAATCTTTACAGAGTGTATGGGGATAAAACTATTCTCTCAGATAATTATGAGATGATGAAAAAATGGGTGGATTTTCTTGGGGAAAGAGCCGGGAAAAGCAAGCTAAAAAACCGGTTTGGAAAGAATCCATATAGGAAATACATAATTGACACCGGAATGGATTATGGCGAATGGTGCGAGCCTGGAGCAGATGTTATGAAGACTATGATGGCTGCTTTTAAGAACGGGCAGCCGGAAGTTGCAACAGCTTATTATGCATATTCATCAGGAATCCTTTCCAAAATAGCAGATATATTAGGGAAGGAGGAAGACTGTGCCCGTTATAAGCAGATATCAGAGAAGGTAAAAAGTGCGTACAGATATCTGGTATTAAAGGATGGACACATAAGATCTGAGAGACAGTGCGAGTATGTAAGGCCTCTTGCTTTAGGGCTGCTTTCTGATGAAGAGGCCAGGGATGCGGCGAGGGACCTTAATGAGCTGGTGATCAAAAATGATTACCACCTGAATACAGGCTTTTTATCGACACCGTTCCTTTGTAGTGTTTTATCAGATTTTGGATATGTGGATACTGCATACAGACTTCTTTTGCAAAAGGGTTATCCATCATGGCTGTATGCAGTTGATAAAGGTGCCACAACCATCTGGGAGACCTGGGATGGTATCAGAGAAGACGGCACAGTTCATGATTCGCTGAACCACTATTCATACGGAGCTGTTTCCGGATGGATTTTGTCAGGTGTTCTGGGTATTCAGTATGATTTTGAAAAGGTCAGGATAAGGCCTGTACCGGATAAGAGTCTTAAGTTTGCCAGGGGATTTTATGATTCACCCAAAGGACGCGTTGTTTCTGAATGGAGATATGTGGAAGAATATGACTCTTTTTCCTATCACTTTGAAATACCGGAAGGGATGGAAGCAGAGCTTATGCTTCCGGGGCAGGATTCTCGCCTTTTGATAAGCGGAAGTTATGACTTTTACAATAAAGATAAGAGAGGATAACATGATGAATAAATTTGATAAGAATTTTATGCTTGGTGCATCAACTGCGGCTCACCAGGTGGAAGGAAACAATACAAACTCCGATTACTGGATAATGGAGAACATGGAATATTCCCAGTTTGTTGAGCCGTCTCTTGATGCGGTTGATCACTATAACAGATATGAGGAAGACATCAGGATGCTTGCCGATGCAGGTCTTAATACATATAGGTTTTCAATCGAGTGGGCGCGTATTGAGCCGGAGCAGGGTAAATTCGATGAAAAAGAGATTGAGCATTACAGAAATGTGATCAGATGCTGCAGGGAAAATGGAGTCGAACCTGTTATTACACTCATGCATTTTACATCCCCAATATGGCTGATCAAGCAGGGGGGATGGGATAATGAAAATGTAGTGGAGCTGTTTGCGAATTACACAAAGTATGTAACGGAGCAGCTTGGAGACGACATCAAGTACATCTGTACCATCAATGAAGCTAATATGAGATTGCAGATTGGTGCCCTCATGGAAAGATTCAAAAAGCAGATGATGGCTAAAATGGCAGCTGCAGCAGGGGATGCAGGTAAGGAACACCACACTGATAATAGTGAAAAGGATTCAATGGAAGGCCAGGTTCAGGTAGGGCTTAATCTCTCTGATCCAATGGAAAAAATGAAGATGGCAGCCATGGAAAATGCAAAAGTATTTGGAGATCCTCAGCCACATACATTTGTTTCGGCTACCGATGCCAATGGAGACATGATCGTAATAAAAGCGCATCAGGCAGCGAAAGCAGCGATAAAGGCTGTCAATCCGGGTATTAAAGTCGGAATAACGTTGTCTCTTCATGATTGTCAGTATATAGAGGGTGGTAAAGAAGCTGCAGACAGAGAATGGGATGAAGAATTTGGACATTATATTCCATATATAAAGGATGACGATTTCTTTGGCCTGCAAAACTATACAAGAACCACATATGGACCTGATGGAATAGTGCCTGTTCCGGAAGGAACACCAATGACACAGATGGATTATGAGGTATATCCTGAGGCTCTTGAGAATGTGATCAGACGTGTTCATAAAGAGATGCCGGGTATATCCATTATGGTTACAGAGAATGGAATTGCCACATCAGATGATGCTCAGAGAGTTGCATTCATAGATAAGGCAGTAGAAGGTGTGCAGAATTGCATAAGTGAAGGTATCCCGGTAATTGGATATTGTCACTGGTCTCTTATTGATAACTTTGAGTGGCAGAAGGGCTATGCACTTACTTTCGGTCTCTGTGCTGTTGACAGGAAGACTCAGATAAGGACCCCAAAGAATAGTTTGAAACATTTAGGTGGTTACATGCAATGAAGAAAAAAATTGCAGCTATAGTCGTAGCAGTAATAGCTATTATTTTTTTAATAGTTGTTTTTATCGCAGGAAGTGGTGAAGAAAGAGTGTATACAAGAGAAAATAGCCCTATTGATTATGAATCGGAACTACAGGCAAGAAAAGAGCAGAATCGGATCTTTACGGGTGTCCAACAGATAATGATAGGGAGCAGATGCAATAATTATGATGAAGCACTTGCTACTCTTAAAGAAATCAAAGAGGCTGGATACGACGGCATAGAGCTTAATGAATTTATGATTAAGCCGACCCCGTTATTGGTAAAAATAATGACTAAGGTAGCAGGAATGCCAGCGGGTAACGGAGGAAAGCTTGACTGGCAGAAGCTGATTGCAGAAAGTGGGCTTAAGGTCATAAGTGTCCACAGTTATTTGAACAGTATTGAAGAAAATCCTGCAGCTGTTGCTGAGCAGGCACTGAGCTTTGGAACGGATACTGTGGTGATAACAGGAATGTACAGGTTTGATTACGGTAATCTCACAGAAGTTGAGAAATTGGCCAAAAGGCTGAATAAAGCCGGTGAAAGCCTTTCAGAATATGGTGTTAAGCTGCTTTACCACAATCATAATGTTGAGCTTCAAAGGGTTACAGAAGATAAGACCGCTTATGATATCATTGTGGAGAACACGGATCCGCGTTATGTTAATTTTGAACTTGATACATATTGGATGGCCGATGGAGGAGCGGATGTGAATGACATTATAAACAAGCTTGGGGACAGGATGGTAATGTGGCATATCAATGACAGAGGATGCAGGAAATCCGGACCATTTACCACTCCAATACTTAAAGAAGATGCTGCAGAACTTGGTACCGGAAATATGCCTCTTGATTCTATGATGGATAAAGTCCGTTTAAATAAAAGTGTTAAGGCTATTGTTCTTGAAACACACAAAAACTGGATTGATAAGGATCCTGTTAAGAGCCTTAAAGTCAGTGCCAAGTGGTTTGAAAGAAACGGCTTGATGCTTCAAAGTAAAACCAAGTCCTAAGACGCAGCAGATAATTAGGAGAGCTGAGACACTAATATTTAGTGTCAGCTCTCCTTTGTTTTACTTACTTGTCAGTGGCAGTCTTACATCTACCGATGAATTATCAATAACATATGAATAGTTGGATTCATTTTTATGCTCCAGTAGCGACATATCGATATTGAAATTTTCATCAAGCATAATTCTGAAGGGATCCCAGGTCAGCAGAACAAGCTTTAAATGGTGCCCCTTTTCAACGGTGTATACAGTAGGCGTCATGTAAAATGTGTAATCGTAGTATTTACCTGACTCAAGCTCCACAGTTTCCGTATATTCAGACTGGTCAGGCCCGCATCCTGGGTTAGTAAGGTCTGTCCATCCAAATGTAAAGCATTTTGCATTGGTGGTGCTCTTTACAAATTCCTTTAAAGGAAAAGGATCAAGGCCACCGCCTGCATCAAGTTCATCTAAGGTTTTTACAGGTAATCTGTCATGTAGTTTATTCTTTGTCATATATGCTTTGAAAAGCTCTCCGTTTTCAGCTGTATCTATGAGGACAGCTGTAATCATCATGCTATCCATACCTGCTGTATTCGTGGATAACTTTAAATGAATCTCGGGAACTCCTGAAATAGTGGATCCTTCCGGAATCTCAAGGTTATATACTGCGGCATTTTTTTCATCCAGACCCATAAAAAAGTCTTCATACAGATCATTGGTTAATGTGTTGTCATGCGCTGTTTCCTGCACATACTCTGCAAGGCCTATACTGGAAACCTCAGTGACATCACCGCTTTTGCTTGCAGATACTGTTCCTTCCTGATATTCACCAAAGGAATCATATTCTGCAAATTCTCCTGTGACATTGCTCTGAACCGTAATCTCCGACATATTCTCTATGTCATTGTCAACATCATAAAGATAGTGCGCAAGCCATTTGTTCTGTATCTCGAGCCAGGGTTCTTCGTCAATGACTACCGTGGACATATAATTGTGACCATCCTGATGCAAAACAAGCTTGACCGGTTGTTCTGCTTTTTTAAAGGCATTGTACATAAGAAGAGCGTGCTTAGTTGTGACATTAAAATCATTAAGTCCATGAATTATGAGGGCTGTGCAATTAATTTTTTCATAATCATGAGAGTAGTCAGATTCAGCCCAGATAGGAGCATAATTACCTTTGGTTTCATCTTCATCTATGGCAATCTGCCACAGCCAGGAGCGATAATCATCATCCAGGACTGTCCAGCCATCATCAAGGAAAACTCCTCCGCAGTTAAAGGATGCAAGGAAATCAGAGTATCCGGCATGAGAGGTTATCGATACTCCCTGTGAATTGATGTAGTCATACCAGGAAGCAATCCCGGCGTAAGGAATTATGGTTTTTAAGCCTTTTACTCCTGTGGTTGCAACCTCATAAGGAAGAGTACCGCCATAGGACAATCCCGTCATGGCGACATTGCCGTTTGCCCAGTCAGCTCTGATCTGAATATTGTTTTCGGTATCTGTATAGGCAATTCTATCTCCGGCGAGCCATTCGACAACACATTTGTGTGAATCTCTTTCAATATCCCTGCCACATAGCTCGTATCCTTCAGAACCATAGGTTCCAATACCGGATGCTTCAACAACGGCATAACCACGAACAAGATAATAATCATACACTTTAGCATAATGATAGCCTTGATCAGAACTATCTGGAACAATATAATTCCAGTCTTTACCAGGGTCTGCAGCGGTTGCGGCTTCTTCTGAGCTCATTTCACCGGAAGCTTTCCTTTTTTTCCCTTTTTTATACAGACTTTTATAATCAAAGGGCTTTTCAAGAAAAGCTTCTTCGTTGCTCGTATAAAACTGGTTCACAGTTCCGACATTATAAGGTGTGGGGTCATAGATGGTTCCTGCCTTGAATTTACCTTCCACAGCGCCGGAGGGAACTTGTACTAATACCTTCACCAGATCCGCCACTCCATCATTGTCAGTGTCATAATCGGTTTCGACGTATACGCAAAAACGCTGAATATCACTGTTTTCATTGGAGTATTCAGCAGAACGGAGGTCAGAGTAATTAAGCATGGGCAAAAGAGTTCCATCCTGTATTTTGAGGTTACCATCGAAGTCTTCGTTTTCAGCTTTTTTCTCTTCCTTATTATCAGGTTGCGGAGTACCTGCAGCAAAGGTTTTCTCCGAGTCAAAGGTAAATGAAGCAACGAGCAGGCAGATTACCATAATAACGGATGAAATTCTTTTTTTCATATTAATTCCTTTCGCTATATAACGATCATTAGTGGATGGATTAATTGTAAAAAAGATTTCATTAAAAATGTGTAAATAATAATAAACGTTGAATAAAGGAGAACTTCAGGAAAACTAAGATTACTCCGGAATGACTATTGTTACAACAGTTCCGCTGCCATTTCGCGGTTCAATATCGAGAGTTCCGTTACACATTGCTTTTATACGGTTACGTACATTGTTTAGACCGATGTGCTCAGAACCTGTGCTTTCTTCTGCAGTAGAATCCTCTTTTTCAGAATAATTTACGCCGTCATTTTCAACAACAATCCTGATGGTTCCATTTTCGTGCTCTGTCTTTATAAAAATATTGAGACTATCAGACTCAGGATCAAGACCATGCTTTACAGCGTTTTCCACGATGGGCTCCAGGGTAAGAGGCGGGAGACGGAAAGAAGTATAAGCAGTATCACATTTCACATTTATCATGCCCTCATACCGAACTTTGGCTACCTCAAGATATGCCTTTGTGTGAAGAAGCTCTTCCTCAAAGGGAATGGGTTCCTGCTTAGTTATTGCGTGGAAATTCTTTTGCAGGTAGGTCGTAAAATTACCTATCAGTGTCTTGGCCTTCTCGGGATCGATATCACACAGATAATAGATGTTCGAGAGTGTATTATATATAAAGTGCGGCCTCATCTGCAGAGTTGTGATAAGCAGTCTTTGTTCTGCAATCTTTGAAGACTGCCTGATATTTTTTTCAATCTGATCGCTCATGATATTTGCAAACATGATCATGATGGAAACAGATGTACCAAGGACGATAATCAGAATTCCATAGAACATCATCTGGAGGATCATGGAAAACAAAGGAATCAGAATATATAACCGTAGACTGAGGGATTCCTTTTGGGAAAAACGATCTCTATTGTACTGGAGAAATATCAGGTTAGCTATCATAAGCAGAACAGGCGGAACCAGAAGGACGGGGTAAAGCGGTCCTCTGTAATATACATTTTCGTCTGTTATGTAATATATAATGTCTGTGAACTGTGTTGCCAAAAGAAGCAGGATATAGGTTCCCCATAAGATGCTGACAACATAGAAAAAAGTATGCGTTATTTTTTCACCAATAAGGTGTAGCATGTAGACTGCCAGAGTAGGCATCAGTAGTGATGAAAAGAACGATTCGGAGAAAACGGCTGCCTTTGACAACAGGCGAAAGTCTCTGCCCAAAAATATAAGCGAGATCTGAGACGTGTAGTCAGATACTATATATGCGATGGTTATACCAAATACTATTGTGAAATATTTTTTTATCCAGCTTTCCATGAACTGGGCATGAATGGACAGAAGAAGTCCCATTACAGCTACGGTAAATCCCATAGATGCAATGCATAAATCCACTATATCAATCCAATTTATCTGATACATCATAGTGGCCTACTCCCTTTATAGGATATCTGAGTTTAGCAAGCTGACCGATAACGTCCCCTTTCGCTATAGGTTTGACTAAAAAACCACTCGCTGCTGTTTCCCACGCTTTTTGAGCATAATCAGGATAGCTTGTAAGGAAAATAACATTAGTATGAGGATTAATAGCCATAAGCTCCTTACATAATTCTATGCCACTGGTCTTACCAAGTTCAATATCTAAAAATGCGATATTAACAACATTTTGTTTTGCATAGGCGATTACTTCGGAAGCCTTTGTAAAGCCCGTAATATTGGCATCAGGTATTGCTTCCTCCAGAATCGGAATAACTCCCTGCAATAATATCTTTTCATCATCCACAATGATGACTTCAAGTGAGGAACTGGTGGTACTTATAGAATCAATCAGAATTGACGGATCGACATTAAAAATATTAGCCATTCTGAGAATAAGAACCAGGTCAGGTCTGCGCCTGCCATTTTCCCAGTTGGCGACACTTGATCTGCTTACAAAAAGTTTATCAGCCAGTTGCTGCTGCGAAAGATTATTATTTGAACGAAGAGTTTTGATTGTCTCTCCTAAATTCAAGTCCATGGATAAATAACTCCTACCATAGTAATAACAAAATGCACTATCCCTATAAGTATAGTGATTCCGCGAAAATTTCTCTATGATGATGGTGAAAAAAGATGTTTCAATTTGAAACATAAGTTAATTTTAAACTATGGAATGGCAAAAAAATATATCTTTATTGTCAGAACATTAAGATCGGGGATTATGTCTATTTAAGAAAAACTTTAGAAATTGTGACAGAACGTGACACTATTCATAACGCAGACTGGCATATAATTATTGGTGTAAGACAATTCCTTTTCGAGAGGAGGATATTATGAGTAGATTAAGTAAAATTCTTTTAGCATTGTTGTGTGGAATTATGGTAACAGGAGCGGGCTGCGGTAGTCAGGAGCCTCTCGTTGGAAGCGATGCTATACCTGAAGAATTAGCTACAACTACAGAAGTTAAGGAGAGCGAAACTGCAAAAGCTGCTTCGGTGGAGGATGCTACAGGACTTCCTCAATATGAATATCCTGATAAAGCTTCTGTACTCTATGAAGTAAATAATTATCTTATAAGTAATGTTGCAAGTGAATATGAACCGGCTGATGTTTGTATTCCTGTTGTTACTGTAACTACTATGGATGATAGTAATGAGGCCGACATTGTTGTATACGGCGATTTCTATGTGTTCAATTATAACCTTAACGGAGATATTCTTGAATGTGTATCCAGTGGAGATTATCCCGGGGCGATGCATCTTAAGAAGACCGACACAGGCTATGAAGTTACTTCTTTTGATGTATGCAAAGATGGCAGCGACCATGATTCCAGTGCCAGGGAAATTTTCGGAGAGCATTATGATGATTTCATGAAGGTATTTGAAACTGTACAGGGAACCAGCAGAGATGAGCAAAGAAAGCCGATTATTTCTGAGTATGTTAAGAGTAATAACCTTTCTATCACCGCATACCAGGATTATGGCTGGGATCCGGTTAAGTTGGATTGATGCGCTATTACCGGTAGCGCGTTAAAGGCTGCCTCTATAAGAATATGTGATGCAAAAAGAACAAAGCAGGCAAAAATGTCTGTTTTGTTTTTTTTTATTCAATTTAGAAATTTATAATGCAACTTTATTTGTGCTTAATATTGTTATAAATAATTTCAGAAAATGTTGCGTAATGTGACATTTTTTTTCAAGTCGACTTATTTATAATTAAATGGAAGAGTTTCTATTTCTTATGATTGGAGGTGCTATTTTTATGAAACAATACTTTAAAATCGGTGCTGCCGCTATGGCACTGGCACTATCTGTCACGGTGGTTGCTCCTATAACGGCAAATGCGGAATCCTATTATAAATGGGAGATTGATGCAAATGGGAACCGTATTTATACCTATGTTAATGAAGACACAAAAGAGTCATTGTCTCAGAGAGATTATGATATTTTAAATCCCGGAGTGATTGATTCTGAGCTTAAAACAAAAACAATAACGACAAATTCATATCATGAAACCGCTGACTTTACAACAACTAAAGATGTAGCGAGATTTGAAAACTTCAAGTCAAAAAATAAGGATCTGCAGATTAAAATTATTAACAAGGTTGAAAAAAGGGATTTAGGGGAAGAACAATGTACCCCCGATTACATGTCTAAAGATGGACAAACCTGGTACTACAAAAATATCGATGGAAAGATTATAACTGTTAATGCTTCCAGGGCTGCTACAGATATGCCTAAGGGAAATAATAGCTCATACTATGTGATTAGATTATATACCACTAAAGCAGGAACATATAAGGTGAGCTATGATGCTATCCTTAAAAATGGCGGTAAAGTAAAAAAGACCTTCAAGGTTATTGCGAAGGAAGATGGAAATCCGATTAAGTCACTTACTTATGGCGGATTAGATGTGATGGCTTCAGCTTCAAAGGATAAAGATCCCGGGAACAGTGTTTGGGCAAAGGGATTTGGCTATGGTGTAACAACTAAGAAGTCAGGTGCTATAAAGGTTGTAATGAACCCGGATTTCAAGCTTAAAAAGCTTGAGGTAGGTACACCATCCATAAGGTATTTGCCTGTAGATGAAACAACTCAGGAAATGGCGATGGCATATACAGATGCATACAGTTCTCTTGATAGATATTATCCTCCTAATGATCAGGACGCAAAGACAATATCCTGGAAAAAAGTAAAGAATGGTAAAAAAATAAAGCTTAGCACTGTGGATGAAGGAGATGTAAATAAATTATATCTTAAGGGTTGGGAGTTTGGTAAAAAGAGCGAAACAACATATACCTACATCAGAGTAACCTACTACGACAAGAAGAATAAAGAGACCAGACGAGCTGTATTTCCAATCCAATTAGTTCAGGAATAATTCTTATGAGAAAGGGGTTTTCATATGAGAGGATATCTTAAAAAACTAACAGTGTTAATGCTGGCATTTACGCTTGCCTTCGCACAGCCTGCTTCTTCGGTTGATGTCAATGCTAAAACAAAAACAGAGGCAAGTGCCAAGAATAAATCAAGTAAGAAAAGTAAGAAGACTTTAAGCTATGAAAAATATATAAAGAAGAATGGTGTTTACTATAAGAAAATGTCCGGGCAGTTAAAGTCAGGATATAAAGAGGGAAGGAAACAGTTTAAGAAGAATGACTGGAAACAGGCTGAGTATTCTCAGGATACACTTGTAGGAAAGCAGTGGTTTTTGGCTGATCACGTTGTTGCCTATAAGATGGACGGAGCACTTACTCCTGATCAGGCACAGAGAACCTTCAAGGAAGCTCAAAAGATTTACAAGAAAGCAAAAGGTAAAAAGGGCAAGTATAAGAAGGCTAAGGTTCTTCATGATGAACTTATAAAGACTGTGACTTATGGAAGTGGAGAGTACAGCGGACAGACAGCATACGAGGCGCTTGTAAACAAGCAGTCCGTATGTGCAGGATACGCACGGGCTTATAAGCTTCTTTGTGACCTTGCCGGTATCGAATGCTTCTGTGTATATGGTAATGCAGGTGGTGGCCTTGGTGGTGGTGGTGCTCACCAGTGGAACGTAATTAAGCTTGATGACGGTAAGTGGTATGAAGTAGATGTTACCTTTGATGACGGACTTACACAGGGGGGCAATATCTGTAGAGAATTCTTCTGCCTTACAACTGCTGAGATGTCAAATCTGACTACAAAATCAGGAACATCTTCCTATCATCAGAGGGGCGACCTTGGTAACGATGTTATTCGTTCACTCATGGCAGTTACACCTGAAGCTACCGGAACAAAATATTAATACCTGACAACGCCAAAAGCTCCGTTGGACCTCAAAATCCAACGGAGTTTTTCCAAGTGCTTAATCAGCTACAATGGTTACGGGGGTGACCGGATGAAAACTAAACAACTATCTGTAATTCTGATATCTGCAATTATGTGCTGCCTGCTTTCCGGCTATGACAATGTGGTGAACGATGAAATTGTCTCAAAGCCTGAAAATTCTGAAGAGCCTGAAGAGATAGAAGAGAATGTGTGGGATGGAGGGCCTGATTTTTCATCTCTGGCAGATGAGTTTTATGGACTGTCCTATAATATGGATACTGAGGATATCCTTAATAAGTATGCCATTAATCTTGTGGACGATGGCAAATATGCGGATTTTGAGGGTGATATAGGTGACGTGATACCGGAATATAAGGATAAGGATCTTGACGGCGACCATAAACCGGACGTGATAAAAAGAGAAGGAAAACACTACGTATTTGAATGTACCAGGAAAGGTACATTTACAACGGATGATTACTCTGCACTTCCGAATGAGGGAGAAGTGATAGAGTTCCAGGACTTAGGGAACAGAAATGTTTGCGAAATCCTTATAACGCATTACACCCTTGGAACCGGCGGTGTTACAGCATGGGATACTACTTTGTATACCAGTATGCCCGGAGAGTGGACTCCCTATCCTGTTATTGATAAGGAAGGAATCATCAATTCAAAAGAGCTGCAGGAAGCAATTGCAGAAAAGACAGGGCAGCCTTATGAAGCAAATTCGGTAAGGATAACAGGAGCAGAGCTTGATGGAGGAGTATGCCTGTTGCTGGACTTTGGCTCGAAGGAGGGGGCGCTTCAGACGACGGATTATATAGGAGCTTATCTCGGTGACTACGAGGAAGATTTTAAATCCTACGGCCTTTCAAAGAACACACTGAAAGCGGTATGGCCGCTGAAAACCACGGGAGAGACCATAGAGATGTCCAAAGAGCTTCAGCATGACTTTAACATTTTCCTGTCCAATTTCTCAGAGCAGAATTATGACTGCGCGGGCTATAATCCCGCAGAGTGGGCACATTTTACTCTGGTGTGGAAGCTTTTAAATGATCCCTCCGGTCTGAAATATGAGAATGGCCGCACCTGGATCGACCAGAGCGGCGTAAATAAGATACTAGGCAGGTATTTCGGGAGTAACCTTGAGGAAGGTGATTTCTTTGGTGTGGAAGCTGATAATCCATATAATGGCACCATAGAGATAAGCGAGGACAATACAGCCTGGTATACAGAGCCTTCAATAGACGGGGAGACCTATCTTGGGAACGCATTTACTGTGGTGACTGACCTTCAGAGAATACCCGGTGACAATTATGATTTTTTGCGGGCAGAATTCATCATATATGCCGTGAACGATTTGGAATACGAAGATTATGGGGTAAGTAATTCATACTATTCACTTACTGCAGCCGAAGCAGATAAGCTTGTCGGGGAGGGGCGAATAATACCAAAAGGAACGGGCCTAGCAATTATAGATGATGTGGTATCAAAGGGCTATGATGTCAACTACTGGCTTGACTACTATAACGTTTCTGAATAAAAAATTAAAAGTAATTTCTATTATGTTTTTATTCTTTTTTCAGGGAATGATAATGGTTTTGAGCAGTATATACTTTAATACTTAGATTATGAGCGTTTTATAGAGACTTATAGAAGGCTAGCGAGAAAACTCCTTCCGACAAGTCGGTGGGGGATGAATCGCACATCACCGCTTGGATTTGCTGTACTTCCCAGATAAGACATATTTACGATGGGGTTCATCTGTCCGCTGCTCTTCGATATACTTTTTCACAGTCTCCATGGATACACATTGCTTGAAATTACAGGGGAGTAATTTTGTTAGAATAAATTTTGTAAAATGCATTTGACAGATACCCCACCAGGGTATATATTGTAGAAAAAGCAATATACCCTGGCGGGGTATTTTAGTGGAGGAAATATATGTCTGAGAACGAGAACAATATGGAAGAAATGAATGGCTGCTGTCCGCATTGCTCCGGCAAACATAAAGACAGAGACGATAAGGAAAAAAGAGATTTGATGAACCGGCTTAAAAGGATAGAAGGTCAGGTGCGAGGCGTAGAAGGAATGCTTGAAAACGATGCATACTGCACCGATATCCTGGTGCAGGTATCTGCAATCACCTGTGCTCTCAACAGCTTTAATAAGGTACTTTTGGCTAATCATATGAGAACCTGTGTGGCAGATAATATCCGCGAAGGTAATGATGAGATTATTGACGAGCTTGTGGCTACGCTGCAGAAGCTTATGAAGTAGGTGAAAAATGGAACAATATAACGTAACAGGAATGAGCTGCGCTGCATGCCAGGCCAGAGTCGAGAAGGCAGTAAACGCCATAGACGGTGTTGACAGCTGTGCTGTAAGTCTTCTCACGAACTCCATGGGCGTTGAGGGAAGCGCATCTCCGGAAGAAATAATTAAGGCTGTAGAGTCGGCAGGATACGGCGCAAGTCTAAAGAATGCAAATAAGGTAAGTAACACGGCAGGAGGCTATGAGGATTCGCTGAAAGATACGGAAACACCGATACTGAAAAAAAGGCTGATAGCTTCAGTCATTCTGCTGATTCCCCTTATGTATGTTTCAATGGGGCATATGTTATGGAACTGGCCGCTACCTGCCTTTCTTGATGGTAACCATGTGGCAATGGGATTATATCAGCTGCTGATTGCGGGATTTATCATGGTGATAAATCAGAAGTTTTTTGTCAGTGGATTTAAGGGACTTATTCACAGGGCTCCTAATATGGATACGCTGGTAGCGCTTGGAGCTACAGCTTCCTATGCATACAGCATATATGCTCTTTTTGCCATGTCCGGTGCTGTGATGGATGGAAACCGGAATCAGGTCATGTACTACATGGATCAATTCTATTTTGAGTCAGCCGCAACTATCCTGACACTGATTACGGTAGGAAAAACCCTTGAGGCGAGATCAAAAGGAAAAACCACAGATGCACTGAAAGCACTCATGAAGCTTGCTCCTAAGACTGCTGTCATTCTGGAAGGTGATACAGAGAAAACTGTCCCGATAGAGGAGGTTAAGGTTGGAGACAGATTTGTTGTAAGACCCGGAGACAGTATACCCGTAGATGGTATTGTAAAAGAGGGCGAGAGTGCAGTTAATGAATCAGCACTTACAGGAGAAAGCGTTCCTGTAGAAAAACAGGCAGGAGATAAGGTATCAGCTGCAACCATCAATACTTCGGGATATATGGTATGTGAAGCTACCAGGGTTGGTGAGGATACAACTCTTGCAGGAATTATACGAATGGTTAGCGATGCTGCGGCAACCAAGGCACCGATTGCCAAGATTGCCGACAGAGTATCGGGAGTGTTTGTGCCGGTGGTCATCGGTATTGCATTTGTCACTTTTATAGTGTGGTTACTGGCAGGGCAAACCTTCGGATATGCCATAGCAAGAGCTGTATCAGTTCTGGTAATAAGCTGCCCCTGCGCTTTGGGACTTGCAACCCCCGTGGCGATAATGGTTGGAAACGGTGTTGGTGCCAAGAGCGGAATTCTGTTTAAGACTGCAGCAGTGCAGGAGCTTACAGGAAAAACGCAGATAGTTGCGCTTGATAAGACAGGAACAATAACGACAGGTGTTATGCGTGTTACCGATGTTATTCCTACAGACGGTATCAGTGAAAATGAACTGCTGGCGGCTGCATATGCACTGGAATCAAAAAGCGAGCACCCTATTTCAAAAGCAATCATTGATTATGCAAAAGAGCATAATATAGGGCTTATTGAGACAACAGAGTTTGAAGTATTATCCGGAAACGGTCTAAGGGCAAAGCTTGACGGCACTTTTGTAGCCGGTGGAAATACAAGATTTATTACAGGTATTTTGGGAAGCCCTGATGCGTTAAACAGCAAAGCCATGGATAAACTGTCTGCGCAGGGCAAGACACCGGTTCTTTTCACAAAAGATAATAAACTTATCGGAATAATTGCGGTTGCTGATACCATAAAGGATGATACGCCGCAGGCGGTTAGTGAGCTTAAGAAAATGGGCATCCATGTTGTAATGCTGACCGGCGATAATGAGATCACGGCAAGAGCAATTGCGGAACAGGCAGGAGTAGATGAAGTAGTTGCAGGTGTACTCCCCGACGGAAAAGAAGCTGTTATCAGAAAGCTCATGGAGCATGGAAAAGTTGCAATGGTTGGCGATGGAATAAATGATGCTCCGGCACTTACGCGTGCGGATGTCGGAATTGCCATCGGAGCAGGAACAGATATCGCTATAGATGCAGCGGATGTCGTGCTTATGAAGAGCAGTATTCGCGATGTTGCAGCAGCCATAAGAATATCCAGAGCTACAATCAGGAATATTCATGAAAATCTTTTCTGGGCATTTTTCTACAATGTTATCGGCATTCCGCTTGCAGCAGGATGCTATGTTGCCGCTTTTGGCTGGACACTTAATCCTATGTTTGGGGCTGCTGCTATGGGGCTTTCAAGCTTTTGCGTAGTATCTAACGCCTTAAGGCTTAACTGGCTAAAAGTACATGATGGTTCAAAAGACAAGGCTGTAAGTAATCCGATTGACTATAAAGTCATACAGTCAGCAGATGCTCAGACTGATAATGATACAAATGATGAAAAAGAAAAGGAGAACAAAGAAATGAAGATTAAGGTAAACGGAATGATGTGCGCACACTGTGAGGCTCATGTAAAGAAGGCACTTGAGGCTATTGACGGAATTGAATCCGCTGTAGCATCACATGAGGAGAATCTGGTAACTATTACAAATTCAAAGGATGTCGACGAGGCTCTTATCAGGGAAGCAGTTACAGAAGCAGGCTATGAGTACGCAGGAATTGCGTAATTTTTCAACAAAAAATATTTTGATATCTGCTATAATCGAAGGTGAATTGTAGTCCAATAGTGGTATTAGGTCGAATTGAGGGGGAAATAAATGAAAAGGAAAGCATTGTTTTCATGTCTGCTTATATCATTAGTACTATTATCGGGATGTTCGAAGGTAACATCAGCCTCCGGTAATTCAGGAAGCAACGGGGTGTTTGATGCTCCGGGTAAAGAGGTGGTGGATAATTCTGAGGAAGAACCTGCGGCAGACAAACCACAGGATGATTTGTCTGATGCTGCAGAAGCTCCTGAGATGAAGATGTCTCTTGCTAAGCGCCTGTGCGGTAAGTACAGCTGTAAAAACAGTGAAGGTGAGTACTATATTCTTGATATTTATGAGTTTGCTGACAATCTCTACGCGTATGTGGGGATTGCTAATGAGGATGAAAACTCTGAACATATCGAAGCATATACATTTTGGGGTGCTGAATTTATTCCTGATGATAAGGATGTAGCAAAAAATCAGAATGATGATGTCTTTACCTGCGATATGCTGGTATTTTCTATTATGTCCAATATGGGTAAATATCAGAGTGCTCCGCAACCCTGCAGACTTATGCTTACAGATGGTGGAATAGATTTTACGGGAGCTTTTTTCTCTGATAATGAGGAAACATTGCATTTTAATTTAGATGAGAAGGTTGAGGATGCATTTCCATATATGTTCAAGGATGATGCCGGATCCGGTAATCTTTCCGGGAAAATGATTGGATTTTGGAAAGAAAAGGATTCTGATAATCCGCTCTATGTAGAATTTGGCGAGAAGGGTATTCTCAAGCTTTACAGAGAGACTCCCGGAACAGAGGTGTTTTTTGCAGGCGGTGAGTACCACATGAACAGTGATGATTTGCTCAGCGGTACTTATAGCGTTCTTGGATCAGGCAGCATGCCGATGGAATATGAAGCACAGCTTGCTTTAGATGGAGATAGCTCCATAGAGCTGGATTTCATATGGGATAATTCTCTGGCAACAGATGGTGGAAGCCATATGATTCTTGAGAAAATCGACGAAAGTGATGTTCCTTTCGTAACTATTGATGAAGTAAGTAAAGTACTTACTGATAGTTATAATTACGATGCATATACTCTGCCAAACGACTATTATGACGAAGGTTTTTACGGCGTATGGATAGGTGCTTTTGAGGATCTGGAGGATGCACAGGCACTTGCTCAGGAAGTAGAGGATCAGGGCGCTGTGGCATCGGTTGTCTTTTCACAGGAATGGGAGAATCTGAGTAAGAAGCCTTATTATTGTGTGACCTACGATAAATTTGAGACAGAGTCATCGGCAGAAGGTGCTCTTGTTAATGCACAAACCTCAGGCTACAAAGAAGCATACATTAAGTTTTCCGGTAAAAGGGTAATGCATAGGATATATTACACAGTATATTCACATGACGTTATGGATTTTTCTAAGGACAAGGTCACGATTAGCGGTGTTCAGACCAGTTCACTCATGGGGGATGATGAAAAGGAGATGACCTTGATTATAGATGAGGAAACGGAATTTGATCCTTCCTGCAACATGAGCTTTTTCGGTAATTATGAGGAAGGTCAGTCTGTGCTTGAGTGGTTTCTTAAGAATGAAGAGCTTGCACAGACTGATTATGACAGCTACGCAGATAAAGGTCCTGCCCTTATCGGAATATTCGATGTAGCTGTAACAGGGGATCATATAGACAGATTTTACGGAAGTTACTGGTGGGATTAACCAATTATTCAAAAAATGATCCTGCCGCCTCTGCGGCTGCATCAATCCTTGCTTCCTTATCTGATATGTAGTGTTTGGAAGTATCGATGGTACTGTGATGAAGGGCATCCTTGATTGCATAGATATCCTTGGTTTCTGCGTATACCTTTGTTGCGAAGGTTGCACGCATCTTATGAGGTGAAATGTTGTCGGGAAGCCCTGCTTTTTCGCAGTATTTTTCAAGCATTTTCTGTATGGCGTTTACGGACATACGGGTTCCTCTGGTTGAGATAAAAAGCGCATTTTCCCTTGAAGAACCCACCAATTGAGGTCTTGATTCTATCAGATATTCAGTTATTGCATTGTAAACGGGGGCTATAACACGTACTTTATCCTCGTCGCCGCCTTTTCTGACAATACGCAGATAACGCTTTTTTTCGTCAGTTTTGTCGATATCGGAAATGTTGAGCCCGACAAGCTCTGAAATACGCATGCCGGTTCCAAGGAGTGTCATCATTATTGCCAGATCTCTTGAAACCATGCGCTCATTGTATTTAACTGCATGCTCTGACATTTTATCCTGACTTCTGATAGCATTTAAAAGCGCTGATACCTGAGAATCTGAAAGCTTTATTACATCATGAGCTTTGATTTTTGGGCCTTCCGTCAGAGCTGTCGGATTTTTCGTTATCATTTCATTGCCAATATAATATGTATACAGCGTCTTTAATACAGAAAGCTTCCTGCATTTTGCATTATTTGACAGATCCTTGCCGTTTTCGGATTTTGCAATGTAGGATTCGATGTTATTCTGACGTAATTTCTCAAGATCGGCTACCTCAATGTGTTTTACCGAATCCTTTTTTGCAATTACCTGTACAAATCTAAGGAAAACGTTAATTTCATACATATAACCAAGAATTGTGTTTGTTGAACGTCCTTTTGCTACCATATGGTCATAGAAATATTCAACAAATTCCGGCATTTCATTTAAAAGCTCATTTATTTTCTCATTGTTCTTAATATCAAGCTGATCTCTGTATTCGTGGCTCATAATCATCCACCTCTGTAAACCATAGTGTATATCTGATTAAATGCTGTCGGATGTCCGTTTTTGTAATGGCGTGCAAAATACGCACGCCAACAAAAAAGGCTCCCATTAAATTATAGCACATCATTTAGTAAAATTCGCATTTAATGGAAAGATTTGGTTGTTTCCCAAGGATTAAAATTGGTCTCGATAACTATCTGTGCAGATAGTTGAAATTATATGGCGAGATTTTACATATATCTACAAAATTTATAGACAGGAATATCAATCACTGGATAATAGAGTATAAAACAAGAGATGAAGTATTATCCGGTATAAATATGGTCTGATTCTGATATTAGGATTGGATTGTAATAATTGTATAGACGATTATCGCAAGCTTGATATATTCCTCGGAAATGCCGCATAAAGTAAATTATGCCGAGGATTATAATAATGAGTGAGAGCGCAATTATAGGTAGGGAATGTTGTAGATTGGTGTAAATCTAAAATAATGTCGGAAAAGGCAGAGATAAGTAGGCAGGGAAAGAATTGGTACATTTGTGTCGAAGGCTGTATTATTACTGTGAATGCTAGCAGTTACACAATTATAACTGCGCACAAAGAAAAGCGATAGTAT
>JAEEGL014996207.1_pt1 | contig 37579 bp, 40 predicted proteins | sample 9134231 | NCBI WGS metagenome assembly JAEEGL01 (sample SAMN16246548, study PRJNA631951) | gut metagenome | biome: gut microbiome; feature: rumen; material: fiber-attached | host: Bos | place: Iran: Karaj | collected 2018-10 | reverse complement strand
TTTCGCGAGTGGTCATAATAGCCGTCCGCAGCCTCCCACTAAACTCTTATTAACTATATAATAATACACAGTCGCGAAAGTAATATACCATAAACTTATGGTTTTTGCAATCTTTTTTTCTTTTTTTACACTAATATTTATTTTAAATTTTCAATTTGTGAAAGTTCTACTTCAACTGAAGTCTCTTGACCAAATAAGTCAAGTAATAACTCTACTTGTTTCTTTTCTAGATCATATTTATTAATCTTACCAGTCATACCTTTAAATGGTCCATCAGTAATCTTAACTTGTTTACCAGGAGCTAAATCAGTTGCAAGATCTAATCTAGACATACCCATATTAGCTAAAATTCTATCAACTTCTTCGGGTAATAATGGAATAGGCTTTGCTCCTTTACCACTAGATCCGATAAAACCTGTAACACCTTGAGTATTACGTACGATAAACCATACCTCATCAGACATAATCATTTCAACTAATACATATCCAGGAAACATTTTCTTTACTTTTTCCTTTTTGACACCATCTTTATATTCAACAATAGTTTGTTCAGGAACTATAACTCTAAAAATACTTTCACTAATGTCAGTTGAATTCTTAATCATCATGTCTAGTTTTTCTTTTACTTTATATTCATATCCACTAACTGTATTAACTACATACCATTCTTTTTTCATTACTTAGCCAAACTCCTTACTAATAAAGCAATCCAATCAATTCCATAAAAGTATATTCCAAAAAATACCACAAATGCCACTGCAGCAATTGAATATTTAACTAATTCTTTACCACTAGTCCATTTAATTCTCTTTATTTCTTTTCCTACACCTTTAAAATATCTACCAATTGCCTTAAATACACCAACTTTTTCTTTCTTGGCTGGTTTTTTTGTAAGATTTTCCTTTTCTTTCTTTTTACTATTTGCTTTCTTAGTCTCAACAGTCTTTTCTTGCTTCTTTATTTCTTTCTTTTCAACTTTTTTCATATAAACCTCCAAATTGATTCAAAATAAAAACACCTTCGTGCTGTATAAAATATAGCATATTCTTATATATTTGTCAACAAATTTTATAAAAAATAAAAGGAATTGAAAAAATCAATCCTTTTTTGTACTACATAACCTTTTCACTGGTTGATGGTCTAACATTAATTGCCTGAAGACCTTTTGGAGTTTCAATCAAATCAAATTCCACTCTTTGTCCTTCAGATAAAGTTTTGTAACCATCCTGCTTAATTGCCGAATAATGAACAAAAATATCCTCATTCTCTGCATACTCAATAAAGCCATAACCCTTTTCGTTGTTAAACCACTTTACGTTACCGAACATCCTTGCACCTCACAATCTAGTAATCACTTACAACTTAATTATAATTCTTAATAACTTGCTCTGCAACGAAATCTAAACCACAAATTTCGACAATAAATACGTCTATCTATATTTTAACAGGGCAAATTACCGAAAAATATTTTACCATATAATATTACATTTTTATTATATCAACCCTAAAAAAGCCTTTTCATACCCTATTTAAGTATTTAAAAAGAGCTTACGCTCTAATTAATTTTAATATTCATAATATCTAAAAGTCTATCTAAATCTGCGTTATTAGTAAAACTTATTTCTATTTTCTTATTAGTAATTTTTACCCTTGTTCCTAATTTTTCAGTTAATTCCTTTTCTAAATATTTATATTCATTTGGTTGATTTTGTACTCTTGAAATAGGATTTTTTCTTTTAAGTTCATCTTTTTTGCTTAATCCCTCAATATCCCTAACTGACAAATTCTCATTAACAATTCTTTTTGCATATTCTTTTATCTTTTCACTATCATCTAACTTACTAAGCTCACGTGCATGACCCATTGATAATTTACCATCTAATATCATATTTTGAACTGATGTTGGTAAATTTAATAGTCCTAACATATTAGTAATACTACTTCTACTTTTACCTAATTTATTAGCAAGTTCATCTTGTGTAATATGCAAACTATCAATTATTCCTTTATATGCCCACGCAAGTTCTATAGCCGTTAAATCTTCTCTTTGTAAGTTTTCAAGCAATGCAATCTCACGCATAAGTTCATCTGAAAAATCCTTAACAATTGCCGGTATTTTTTGTAATCCTGCTAACTTAGCTGCTCTTACTCTTCTTTCACCAGCAATTAAATCATAACCTTTTATACTCTTCTTAACAATAATAGGTTGAAACACCCCATAATTTTTAATTGATTCAGCCAATTCATTTAATGATTCATCATTAAAATTTTTTCTAGGTTGATATGGGTTACTTCTAATATCTGATAATGATATTTCTTTAATGTCTTCTTCATCAGTTGATTCCAAAATATTTGACTCAAATGAATTAAAATCCAATACTTCACTATCAAATAATTGTTCTAACCCCCTACCCAATGCTTTCTTCTTTTGGTCCATTTCTCTCTATTACCTCCTTTGCTAAATTAAGATATGCTTTTGTTCCTTTACCACGTGGATCATAATCAAGAATTGTTTCTCCATGGCTTGGAGCTTCTGCCAACTTAATTAGTCTTGGTACAATCGTATCATATACTCTTTCTTTAAAGAATTCCTTAATACTGTCAATTACTTCTAAGCCTAAATTTGTATTGACACTTAGCATTGTTAAAAGCACACCCTCAATATCTAAATTAGGATTTACTTTTCTTTGTGCTAACATTATTGTATTAATCAGTTGCATTATTCCTTCGAGTGCATAGTATTCACATTGTACTGGGATTAGCACTGAATCCGCTGCTGCCAAAGCATTTGTTGTAAGTATTCCAAGTGATGGTGGACAATCTATTAAAATATAATCATAATTGTCTTTTACTTTATCCAATTCTTCTTTCAAGCGCATAACACGATTAAATTTGATATTGTTTTCACGATACTTACGTTCAAGTTCTAACAATTCCATCTCTACGCCTGCCAAATTTAAATAAGCAGGAATAACACTTAAATTCACACTTTTTGTTTTAACTATCGCTTTTTCGATTGGCGTTTTCATTACTAATACTTCATATATACTACTAGCAATCTCTCTTTTATCAACACCTACACCAGTTGTTGCATTCCCCTGTGGATCTAAATCTATCATCAATACTTTTTTCCCGTAAACACCTAAAGCTGCAGATAAATTAATACTCGTTGTCGTCTTACCAACGCCACCCTTTTGATTTACAATTGCAATTACCTTTCCCATGCACTTCACCTCATCTAGTAAACTTTTTAACGTCAACCTCTTTAAATCTTTTCATATTCAATATATATTTTATCAAACTTTTCCATTCTTGAAAAGACTAAATCTCTTTTTTTAAAACAAATAATATATTTTCTATCTAAAATATTATAATAGACATAAATTAGCATATTATTTACGTGTAAAATATTATCAAATTTGACAAAAGCAAGAGAAAATGCTATTATATACAGCCAAGAAAGAGGAGATAATATGGAAAGTATTACTAGTGCCATTAGCGTACAAGTAGATTCCCAAGATAAAGAAATGGCCAACGATATCTTAAAAAGCCTAGGGCTTAATATGAGTACCTATGTAAATATGGCTATTAAACAATTATTATATACTAACGGATTACCATTTGAAGTAAAGAATCCCGTTAGTAATGAAAAGAACGAATTAACAGATATCATTAAAGAAAAAAGTACTGATAACTATAATGATTATGCATCAATGCCTAATCTTGTTGAATTCATGAAATAGAGGAAATATGAATAATTATATTTTAGATTTAATAAAAGAAACTGTTAACAGTGACAAAGAAAGTAATATTAGTAAACTATATCGTATGGTTTGGATCAATATATTAGAACAATTTAAAAAAAATCCAATCAATTATGATATATCATTATGGATCAAAGAAAGAGCTAATGATTATTATAATCTTATCTACTATAACGATAATAAACTAACTGAAGTTCTATTTAAAATGACTAAGCAAGAAAGAGAAACTCTTAAACAAATGCTTTTAGATGATGGATTTACTATAAGTGATAGTATAGTTAAGATAAGCCGTGAAAAAATTATTAGTTATGCCAACAAAGAAACTGAAGAAAAACCAAAAGCAACACCGATTGTTCCAGAAATACCAATCAATATGATTGATGAATTTAAAATTAAAAAACATTAAAAATGCTAGAAAATCTAGCATTTTTCTTTATGTAATGCTATAATACATTCGAATCGGAGGTGTAATTATGTATATAAATGTTATTAAAAAACTTAATCAATTAGAAGATGAATATATAATTGTTGGTGTTTCTGCTGGCCCAGATTCCATGGCATTACTTCATATGTTGCAAACATATTGCCAAAAATCACTAGTTTGTGCCCACATTAATCACAATGTAAGAAGTAATAGTGTCAAGGAAGAAAAATACTTAAAAGACTATTGCGATAAACATAGTATTTATTTTGAATCAATAACAATTAATAATTATACCGAAAACAATTTTGAAAATGAAGCCCGTAAAAAAAGATATCAATTTTATGAACAAACGCTAAAAAAATATCATTCCCATACATTAGTCCTAGCACATCATGGTGATGATCTAATTGAAACCATTCTTATGAAAATAATAAGAGGCTCAAATCTTGAAGGATATGCCGGTATTAAAACATATTCCAACATGAATAATTACACTATTGTAAGGCCATTACTATGTTTAACAAAAAAAGATCTTTTAAAATATAATAAAGATAATGACATTACCTATTATATAGATAGTACTAATGAAGACACATCTTATATGCGAAATAGATTACGTAAAAATATACTTCCGTTGCTAAAACAAGAAGATCAAAATCTTCATTTAAAGTTTCTAAAATATTCTGATACTCTACAATCATACTACAATTTTATAGAAGATATTACTAAAGAAAAAATTAATAATATATATAAGGATAATACTATTAGTATTGATACACTTATTGATGAACACCCATTTTTACAAAGAAATATTGTTTTCTATATTTTAAGTAATATTTATAATAATCAAGCTGATATTATTAAAGATAAACATATTGATGATATTATCAATTTAATGCATAATAAAAAACCAAATGTCTGTGTCGATCTACCTAATAATTATCAAGCAAGAAAGGAATATAAATATATTATTATCGAAACCAAAGAAAAAGAAAATCACAATTACAAAATTGAATTAAAGAAAACAAACAAAATAGCTAGTTTTATCATTAAAAAAGTAAATAAATGTGATAGTGATGGTAATAATGTATGCCGACTAAACAGTAAAAATATTAAATTGCCTTTATTTTTACGCAATCGTAAAGATGGTGATTATATTTCACTATTAGGAACTGATGGTCATAAAAAAATTAAAGATATTTTTATTGAATGCAAGATCCCAACTAATAAACGTGATAACTATCCACTATTAGTTGATGCTGATGATAACATTTTATGGATTCCCAATTTAAAAAAATCAAAATATAATATCAAAAGTGATGAATTTTATGATATAATACTTACTAGTTATAGTGAAAGCGAGGAAAATAATGAAAAAGAAACCAAATAGCATGTTACCATATATCTTCTTATTATTCTTTATAATTGGATGTATGATTTTTGTTAATATGAATACAAAAGAAATTCACGAATTAAAAGCTAGTGAATTTATGAAAGAATTAAATGAAGGAAATATTACTGAATTAAAAATAGTTACTAAAGTTAGATCAGAAAATTATCAAGTTACTGGTAAACTAAAGAAATATGGAGAAAATGAAAGTTTTGTATTGTACTTACCAGTATCTGAAGAATTTATGAAAAAGATTGTTACTGCCGAAGAAAGTCAAAACTTCAAATTAGAAGTAGAAAAAGACCCTGAGACATCATCTATCTTACTAATAGCAATGGAATATGTACCAATTATCTTATTAGGTGGTGCAATGTTATGGTTATTTACTAGACAACTTGGTTCTAATGGTAAATCAATGGATTTTGGAAGAAGCAAAGCCGTTTTAGTCGATGGTGAAAAACCTGCTACATTTAAAGATGTAGCCGGATTAACTGAGGAGAAGCAAGAAGTTCAAGAATTGATTGATTTCTTAAAAAATCCTAAAAAATTCCAAAGTATGGGAGCTAGAATTCCAAAAGGTATCTTACTAGTAGGTCCTCCAGGAACCGGTAAAACACTATTAGCACGAGCTGTTGCTGGTGAAGCAAAAGTGCCATTTTATTACATTAGTGGTTCAGATTTTGTTGAACTATTCGTAGGTATTGGTGCTGCTCGTGTAAGAGATATGTTTAAACAAGCAAAAATGAATGCACCATGTTTAATCTTTATTGATGAAATTGATGCTGTTGGACGTCAAAGAGGCGCTGGCCTTGGTGGCGGACACGATGAAAGAGAACAAACACTTAACCAATTATTAACGGAAATGGATGGTTTTGGTGCTAACGAGGGAATTATCATCATTGCTGCAACTAATAGACCCGATGTTTTGGATCCAGCCTTACTAAGACCTGGAAGATTTGATAGACAAGTTACTGTATCACTTCCAGACAAACAAGCAAGAAAAGAAATTTTAGCAGTCCATGCTAAAAATAAAATATTAGATAAATCTGTGACTTTAGATAACTTAGCAAAAAGAACTCCAGGATTTTCTGGTGCCGATCTTGAAAACTTACTTAATGAAGCAGCTTTACTTACCGTAAGAAGAAATAAAAAAGCTATCACAATGTCAGAAATTGACGAAGCTACCGATAGAGTATTGATGGGGCCTGCTAAAGTAACTAGAAAATATACTGAAAAAGAAAAGAAATTAGTTGCATTCCATGAAGCTGGACATGCCGTTATGGGGTTAAAGTTAGATGGTGCTAATGAAGTTCAAAAAATTACTATTATTCCAAGAGGACATGCCGGCGGATATACTATGATGACCCCAAAAGAAGATACGTTTAATTATACTAAAAATGAATTACTTGAATCAATTTGTGGTTTACTTGGTGGTCGTGTAGCAGAAGAATTAACTTTCGGCGAAGTAACTACTGGTGCTCAAGATGACTTCAAAAAAGCAACTAGTATTGCTAGAAGAATGGTTACCGAATTTGGTATGAGCGAACTTGGACCGATAATGTATGAAGAACCATCAGAAAATACCTTCTTAGGTCGTGATTATACTAAAAATAAAAACTTCTCAGAGATTGTAGCTAATGAAATTGATGAGGCAATGCGCAGTATTATCAACGAATGCTATGACAAAACTAAAAAAATTATTAAAGAAAATAAACCTTTATTAAAACTAATTGCTGAAACACTTCTTGAAGAAGAAACAATTACTAAAGAAGAAATAGATTCATTAGTAGAACATGGAAAAATAATTAAACATGATGAATTTAAAGAAGAAAATATTCCTGATAAAAAGGATGAAAAAAAAGAAAAAAAAGATAACGAGTAATCGTTATCTTTTAATTATCCATTCTTAAAATTAATTCTCCATCCTTAGAGTAAAAATATTTTTCTCTAACATATTTGGCAATATAATCAGAATCCTCTAGTCTTTTAATGTCCGTCTCTAAATTTTTCTTCTCCTCTTGTAAAGCAACAATCTTATCTTTTAATTCTTTCTTTTCAACTTTCATCTCATTAATAGTGACAATGTTTGAAAATAAATTATACCCTAAAATAGCGGTAATGGTGCTAAATACAACAAATGCAAAAAAGAATCTAATCTTATGTCTAGATGCTTTTTTTCTTTTTTTAGCCATACAAAATCACCGCCTATTTCTAATATACAAACAAATTATAACACAGGTAAATGCTTTTTACAAAGCAATTAATTCTACATTTTACTATTTTCTTTTTTATGTGTAAACCAAAATACTTTTAACCAATAAACAAACATATAACCAACCAGTATTGAAAGTAGAAAATAAATATGTAAATAGCCATTATTAATATATAGTAAACCTAAAAAATAAACAATTGAAATAACAAACGTAAATAGTAAGGATATAATTATCTTTAACCATAGTCTATATTTTTTTACAATTTTACTAAAAAAATCCAATACAAAATAAAAGAAGGTGCCAAATATAAAAGAAAAAATTAATGAATATATTTGGATATTTAATCTCATTATTTAAATAATTTGCTTAAAAAAGACTCTTCTTTATTTTTACTAACGCCATTATCCATATATGTTAAACTATCAATTTTCCCTTTTATTGACACATTTCCTTGGTATGTATCCAACTTAATTATTTCAAGTTCACTGCCTTTAATATGTAAAAATCCCAATGTCGTATCCATTAAAAACTCTTCACTGTCAAAACTCTCTATCTTTTTTACCCCTGTAACTACAATATTCTTTCTTTCGGCTAATGTAATACCATGATTAAAACTATCCTCTAATTCTTTAGCTTTGTCCATATTATCACCTACTTAAATATATGTTAAATATATAATAATATGAAAAAAACACCATAAATGGTGTTATTCAGCTTTTTCATAGGCTTCAATAATTTCTTTTTCGAAAATTTGACGTGTTTCAGTATTAATAGGATGAGCTATATCTCTATATCCACCTGTAGAAGTTTGTCTGCTTGGCATAGCAATAAATAAACCATTGTCGCCTTCGATAATTCTAATATCATGTACTGCAAAACAATCATCAAGTAATACTGAGGCAATTCCTTTCATTCTAGAATTTTCTTTGTCAATCTTTTTTACTGTAACTGAAGTAATTTTCATTCTGTCTACACTCCTTCTCTAGAAAACAACACATTTTCTAAATACATTGTACAAGATTTTAATATAAAAAGTCAAGTAGTTTGACTTATTTAAATATATATTTGAATATTTTTTGTCAAAATATCGATATAATTAAAACTTTTTATTTCTCCAGTCAAGAGTTTAATGATAAAGACATTATTATATATTTTCCATAAATACCCTTCATATTTTTCTCTACGGTTTCTGCTTCCATAATAAATAACCACAATTTTACTACCAACTCTTGTCATTAAATATCTTCGAATATACTTAATATTCATTATCTTGGATATCCTATATACATTGATCCTTTTGTAATGATACCGCCCATACCGGATGGGCCATATTTTGTTTTATCTAGTATTTTAATGATATCAATATTTTCATTTTTATTTGAAAATGATAGACATGCCGCAACTATTGCTGGATCCAAAGCATGTATATTAATTCTTTTTGGACTAGAAGCAAAATTAGCACCAGCTTTTATTAAATCCTCATAATTAGATTGACAAGCACCAGCTATTATAAACAATTTTTCCTGTGATTTCTCACTTTTTCTTGCCGCATTTACTGCATCAACAAAATTAGAAGTATTTTTATATTGTTCTCGTTTACTTCTTGAAAAAGAATCGTGACCTGTAAGCACTAAAATATCAGGTGTATATTTTTTTAATAATTGTTCCACCTGAAGAGGCATTTCTGTTTCTTTTAAATATAAACCATATGCCCTAATTTTATTCTTTTTATAAAAATTCATACATTTATCCAAATAATCTTTATCACCATCAATATGTAATATTCTCCCTGGTAAATAAAAGTATTCATTACGATCTAATTCACGATATTCATCAATATGAGGACTAAATTGATCATCTTCATTAATATCATCGCATAATACCAAATCACTTTTAGAACTATCAGCAAATAATCTTACTGAAACACCTTTTAAATAACAAATATCTCCTTGAATATCAATTATTTTAAAAACAATATCATTATTATAGGAATTTCTTGTAACTAAATCACCTACATTAAACATTTTTTTCACCTATTAAATAATATGCAAAATTTCTATTTTTAGGACAAAAAAAAGAAGGTTAAACCTTCTCTATTTATCAATAATTGTCGTTCCACTTTCACCACTAATTGCAAGTGCCGCTTTTTCAAGAGAGCCTATAATTGCTTTCTTACTTGGATTATCTTTAACAAATGCAATACATGCTTCAATCTTAGGAAGCATACTTCCTTTAGCAAAATGACCATTATTCATATATTCAGTTGCTTCTTTAACACTAATTTCATCTAGTGCTAACTGATTTTCTTGATTATAATTTAAATATACTTTATCAACTGCTGTTAATATAAGTAACATATCAGCATCAATTTCTTTGGCAAGCAAAGCTGCTGAACGATCTTTATCTATTACGGCATCAACACCTACTAAAGCATCATCTTTAGAAATAACCGGTATTCCACCACCACCAACAGCAATTACCAAACGATCATTTTCAAGTAATTCTTTAATAATATCCTTTTCAATAATAGCCATTGGTTTAGGAGAAGGAACAACTCTACGATACCCTCTACCAGCATCTTCAACAAAAGTAAATCCTTTTTCTTTTACAATTTTATCGGCTTCTTCTTTGCTGTAAAATGACCCAATTGGCTTTGTTGGATTATTAAACGCATTATCATTAACATCAACTAATACCTGGGTAACAATTGTAGCAGTATCTTTTTTAATGCCTCTTTTCTTCATTTCGTTTTGCAAAGATTGTTGTAATTGATAACCAATATAACCCTGACTCATACTGCCGCACTCTGCAAAAGGCATACTAGGTGTACCTGCATCATTTTTATTGGCAAAATCCATAGCCAGTAGAATTTGACCAACTTGTGGTCCATTTCCATGTGTTAAAACTATCTTATTACCTTTCTCTACTAAATCAACAATTATTTTTGCAACATTTTTAAGTAATGATAATTGTTCACCTGGATCTTTACCCAAAGCATTTCCCCCAAGGGCAATAACTATTTTACTCATTTTTTCACCATACTTTCAATTTTAGTATAGCACATCAAAATAATGCTATCAAGGATTATAAATCTACTTAACACTTTTATGTGTAAAAAAAATAGCTATAAATATTTAGCTATTTCTATAAATACGTTAATAGGAATATCCTCGGCACGATTATTTAAACTATAATGATAACTTTCTAAAATTTTATTTATCAATTCTAAATCATATTTTTTTAAATTGTTTTTAAGATTTTTACGCTTAAATTGGAATGCTGTTTTAATAAAATTCTCAAATTTTTCATAATTAGTATTGCCTAATTTATTATCTTTATCTAAACAAATAACAGCACTATCAACATGCGGTTCAGGAATAAAACTTTTTCTACTTACCTTAAACAATTTTCTAATATTATATCTTGCACCAAGTAAAACTGAAATCATACCATATTCCCTAGATCCATAAACTGCAGATAGTCTGTCAGCCACTTCCTCTTGAATCATGACTACTATTTTATCAGGATATATTTCATTCATTGCCTTAGTAATAATTGGTGTTGTTATATAATATGGCAAATTAGCCACTACATAAACTTTTTGATAACGATATTTTTCATTAATTTTACTAATATCTTGCTTTAAAAAATCCCCAAAAATAATTTCATAGTTATCATAATCTTTCAAATTATTATTTAATATTTCTTTTAATCTAGTATCTATTTCATAAAGAATAGTATACCCAGCTAAAGGTATTATTTTTTTAGATAAACTTCCTGCTCCTGGGCCTACCTCAATTACTAAAGTATTTTTATCTATTTCACTTAAATTAGCTATTTTCATAGTAATATTTTCATCTTTTAGAAAATTTTGACCCAAAGATTTTTTATAATTGAACTCCATATTATCCCTCACAAATAGTATTTTATAAAGATAATTATATCTTGTCAAGAAAAAAAGATAGCCTTAACTATCTTAATTAAATCCGTATCTATTACCACCATAAACGATGTAATTATCACTATAACTTGATACATGCCATGCTCTAAAGCCTAAATATTCATTATTTCTAATTCCATTTAAGCCATCGATTACAGCTTGCTTAGCAATATTATATTTAGATTTACCATATTGACTTCCACCAGGCATATATTTTAAATAATATCCTTCAAAATATACTTCAAATTGACCCTTACGAATTACTTGTGAATAAGGATTTTCGCCAGCCCAGCGGCGCCAATTACTATTATCGCAACGATTAAGAATTACTGATACAACCCCCAAAGCATCATCCAATGTTTCATCAAACTCTCCAGCCACAACTGCTACAACAACATCAAATTCGTTTCCCTCAAGCGTATAGTTTTGATTTCCTTCAGTTACTTTAAATCCAGCTTCTTCTTTATTACTATACTTACTTGCATCGACAGAAACTAAAGGTGTTGTAATTATTTCTTCTTTTTCAACCTTAGGTTCTGGTTTTTCCTCTTTTACTACATCAATTGAAGGTAATTCCTCAAGTTTTGTATCCTCTGGCTTAACTTCAACTAACTCCTCAGGTATTTCTTCCTCTTCAAATAAAATTGAAACAGAATTAGCTATCTTATTCAAATTCTCATTATGAATTGTACTAACATGCTTTTCTACTACTACATCATTATTAAGGTCTACCCTACAAAAAAATCCAACTAATAATAACTGCGATGCAATTACTACTAAACCAGCTACTTTATTACGCACTTCCGTATCACCTCTTATTAGTTAATTGGTAATATTATGATAGCATATTTCGCATTAAAAGTCAAATAACAGGTTTGCATTTTCAGTGGTTATTTTTACCACTTCTTCAACTGATTTTCTCTTAATTTCAGCAACCTTTTTAGCTATAATTTTAATATTACTAGGTATATTGGTTTGTCCCCTATAAGGAACTGGTGTTAAATATGGTGAGTCTGTTTCTAATAAAATATATTCTAAAGGTATATTTTCTATTACATTAATAATGTTTTTAGCATTGCTATATGTACATACCCCACCTATACCAATGGAATAACCTAATTTAATAAATTCTTTAGCCATCTCAAAACTACCACTAAAACAATGCATACTTCCTTTTAGATCATATTTACTCATGATATCGTATGTATCCTGAATAGCATCTCTAGCATGAACAATCACTGGTTTCTTATTTTTTTTTGCAATTTCTAATTGTTTCTTAAAATAAGTTTTTTGTTTTTCTTTATCAGTGTCGTCATAGTGATAATCAAGTCCAATTTCTCCTAATGCTACTATTTTTTCATCATTAATATGCTCACTTAAAAATGATAATTCCTTCTCAGTAACATTCGCTAATTCAGTTGGATGAAAACCAATTGCCCCATAAACAATATCATATTTTTTTACTAAATCTAAAACTTCTAAATTAGATTTCATATCGCAACCATTTACAATTATTTTCTCAATGCCACTACTCTTAATCTTATCAATTAATTTTGAAATGTCATCATAATATTCACTATATATATGACAGTGAGTATCAACCATATAAATCCCTACTTTCTAACTTCATGCATTACCATAAAATACTTAATAACTGCACACACCAAAGCAATCAAATATATAATATCAAGTAAAGTTATTTCTTTTATCATGTTAGAAATAACAAATGCAATAAGTGCTAAAAAATATATTAAAACTGCTCTTTCAGGGTGCTTTCCTTGCTCCATTGTTGCCTTCCTTTCATAACGCACTACTTTTTAAATATACCAAATCTTATTTTCAAAGTAAATATTTGCACAAACAATAAATTTATTTTACAAAAAATGTAAATAAAAAATAGTCACTTTTTGTCGACTATTTATAAATTTAAAAATCATCATAATATGATTAAATAAAATAATTACCAAGCATATTAGCTAATATCATTGCTAATTTTTCTTCTTGTTCTAGCATTGGCGTATCAATTGATAATATTATAACTGCCCCGATTGAATCACCATTATTGATGATAGTTGCCATTGTATAATAGCCATATTCATTAATACCAGGAATTATTTCAATATTATTTTTCTTTCTTTCAACAATATTTTCTCTTCTTTCAATCATATTAGTTAAACTATCACTAATTCCCATATTCAAATATTTTTTCTTTAAATTTCCGGCTGCTGCCACTACTTTATCAGTATCTGTAATGATAATATTATATTTCAGCACTTGATAAAATGATTCCGCATAAATTTCTGCCATATCAGTAGCATTCTCTATTTGTGAATACTTTTTTAACGTAATATTTTCACCATCAACTAGTATTTCTAAATTATCACCATTTTTAATACGCAAACTCTTTCTAATTTCTTTAGGAATAACAATTCTCCCAAGTTCATCAATTCTTCTTACAATTCCAGTTGCCACATTTTTTCCTCCATTCATAATTAGTTTGGTAAAAAATAATTTAAGTATACAAAAAAAGAGCAATTGCTCTTTAAATATCTATTAGTTTTTTTATTTTTAATAAAATACCTATCAAATACATCAAATAATGCTTTTCTAATTTAGCCTTATCTAAAATAATATGAATGCATCCACTTCGATAGTTTAATCTAAAATAATGACTAATATTATATGCATCCATAAATAGTTTTTCACCATTAATTCTATTACTAATTTCTTTTGGCAATGTCACATCTACAGTTTTCTCATTATCAACAACTTCGTTTATTGTTAATGATTTAGCTATTTTTTCAAACCATTCTTCATACATATAAATAATTATATCATCTTTCAATTTCCCAAAACGATCCTCAAGTTCTTCTTTAACACTACAAAAACTATCATATGAATCAACTAAATTAATTTTTTTATGAATTAAAATCTTTAATTCCGTTTCATCTACATACTTATCATCAATATGTGTTGAAACCGAAATTAATGGTTTCTCATTCTTATCATCATCAGATTCTTCAGGTATTTCCTCACCTTTGGACTTTCTAATTGCTTGATTTAATAATTTTAAATATAAATCAATTCCCACAGTATCTATAAATCCTGATTGTTCCCTACCAAGAATATCACCAGCGCCTCTAATTGATAAATCACGCATAGCAATTTTAAAACCGCTTCCCAATTCTGTAAATTCTTTAATTGTATCCAACCTCTTTATCGCCGAATCATTCAAGAATTTGTGTTTACTATACATTAAATAAGCATATCCAATCTTATTACTACGACCAATTCTACCTCTAATTTGATATAGTTGTGAAAGTCCAAAACGATCAGCATCAATAATAATCAAAGTATTGACATTAGGAATATCAATTCCTGTTTCTATTATCGTCGTACATACTAAAACGTTAAATTTACCATTAATAAAATTATTCATCTTATTTTCTAACTGATCACGCGTCATTTTACCATGTGCAAAATCAATTTTAGCTTCTGGGACTAATCTACTAATTTCAAGCACTTTTTCCTGAATTTTTTCAATACTATTATATAAAATAAATACTTGCCCATTTCTTGATAATTCTTTATATATTGCATCTTTTATAACTAAATTGGATTCCTCAAGCACATATGTTTGAATAGGATATCTTTCCTTTGGTGGTGTTTCTATTAAAGCTAGACTTCTAATGCCTGTCAAACTCATTTGAAGTGTTCTAGGAATAGGTGTAGCCGATAAAGTAAGGACATCAACAGTTGCTTTATATTTCTTTATTTTTTCCTTATGAGTTACCCCAAATCGTTGTTCCTCATCAACAACTAATAGGCCAAGATCTTTATATTTGATATCCTCACTAAGCAAACGATGAGTGCCAAAAATGATATCTATTTTACCATTTGATAAATCATCAAGTATTTTTTCTTGTTTTCCCTTTTCCACAAATCTATTAATTAGTGAAATATTTATAGGAAATGTTGCGAATCTTTCCTTTGCTGCCTCATACTGCTGACTAGAAAGAATTGTGGTAGGACATAAATAAGCAACTTGTTTACCATCATTAACAGCCTTAAACATTGCTCTAAAAGCTACTTCTGTTTTTCCATAACCAACATCCCCACATAAGAGCATATCCATCGGTTTATCTTTTTCCATCTCAGTTTTAATTAAACTAGTAGCTCTTATTTGATCTGGTGTTTCAGTATATACAAATTCACTTTCAAATATTGTCTGACTTTCATCATCTTTAGAAAATGCAAACCCTTTAGTAACTTCTCTTTCAGCCGACACTTTTAATAAATCGCCAGCAATATTTTCTAGCTTTTCACGAACCTTACTTTTTTTCTTTTTCCAATTGTCATTAGATAAACTATTTAACTTGACACCAATTCCCTCTTTACCCGTAAATTTACTAATTCGATCAATATTTTCAACTGGAATATACAAAATATCTCCATCGGCATATTCTAGTTTGATATAATCTTTTTGAAGATTCCCTTTACTTATCGTCTGAAGCCCTCGATATATAGCAATTCCAAACATTTCATGAACAACATAATCACCTTCATCAATATTAGTAATTGCTGTTACTCTAGTGCCTATCTTATATTTACTCTTATATTTAATTACTTCATCTTTTTTGTCGAACAAATCATTTCTACCAATAACAACGTAATCATCAAAAATAAAACCTTCATAGATATTTTTATTAAGTAAGTTAATTTTACCCCTAACAATCTTATCGTCTTTTGTTAATATAATATCATCAAGTTCCAAATATTTAACAATTCTTTTCGCACTATCAGCATTAGGAATACATAAAATTACTGTTTTTCCTGTTTCCAAGTAAAAAAGTAAATCTTTTTTTATTTTATTATAGTCACCATTATAGTTATTAATCTTACCATAATTATATTTATAACTCTTATTTTTACTTGTGATATCGTCATCAAAATGATAAAAATTAATTTTAAATTCCCCATCAATTTTAGTAAATTCATTCATATAATGAGTTTCCAATTCTGAAGAATTAGCGTTATCATATTCCAATATTGAATCTACTAATAATCCATAACTATTTAATAATGTATTGTAATCATAATTAACAATTATTGGTTTATCAAAATACTCACTAATTAAAGAAGCATCACCATAATTTGCTAAATATTTTTGTTTTCTAATTATGTTTTCATCATATTTATCTAAAAGAAATTCTGTAAAAGGATATATTGTTGCCTCATTAATTTCCTTTATTGATAATTGGGTTTCAACATCAAAATACTTAATCGTATCAATTGTATCACCCCAAAACTCTATCCTTATAGCATTTTCAAACGAAGTAGGAAAAACGTCTATTACGTAACCACGAACGCCAACTTTACCTGTACCATTAACAATCGTTTCTCTCTCATAACCAAGGTTATATAATTGATCAAGCAATTTTTCTCTTTCAATTTCCATTCCTTTTCTCAAAACAATCTTTGATTTTTGCCATAATTTTTTCTTCGGTAAATAACGTAAGGCACCCATTAAATTAGTAACCACAATATATTTATCATTTTCACAAAGAGTATTAAGTGTTGTAATTCTTTCAACTTTAAATTCGGGACTAATTGCAATAGCTTCGCTAGTTAAAAAATCATCCATTGGAAAGAATAATACATTATCAGTATAATTAAGTAATGTTTGATACAACAAATTTGCCATATAAGTACTGCTTGTCACGACCAAAATGCCTTTATTATTTCTAATAAAAGCATCATATATATTAATACAAGCAAGTTCCCTACTAAGACCTGATACATTGTAATCATTTGTATCACTAATCTCAAATATGTGATCAAAAAATTTCATCTTATCCCTCTTAACAAGTATTATTATTCTTTTTCTTTGGTATTATATTTTCCCATTAATAAATCTTTACTAAGTGTTAAATAATCAATTATAAAATCCTTTAATTGATAAAACACAATATTTATTTTCTTTTGTTCTTCTTTTGTTAATTTACCAAGCACATAATCTTTAGTATCAATATTAGCTTTAGAAATACCTATCTTTAATCTCAAGAAAGCTCTACTGTCTAGTGAACTAATGATATTCTTAATACCATTATGGCCGCCATCACCACGATTAAATAATAATTTATATTTCCCAACATCCATATCTAAATCATCCTGAATAACTAAAATATCACTTGGATTTATTTTATAGAAATTAGCATATTTGCTAACTGCCTCACCTGATAAATTCATAAATGTTGTTGGCTTAATAAATAATACTTTCTCATTATTAATATTCATTTCACATTCGAATGCATTAAATTTCTTATTGTTTATAAACTTTGCATCACCAGTTATATAATCTAAAAACATATAACCAATATTATGTCTTGTTTTTTCATATTCCTTACCAGGATTCCCAAGCCCAATTATTAATTTCATATTATCATCTCCCCTCATGATATTCTTTATAAACATCATTTTTAGGTATTTTTCTTTCTTTAGCTACCCTTTTAATCGCGTCCATACTTGATAATCCACTTTTAATATACATATTAATATTATCAATTATTGACATATCACTTTCAATTATTTCTGAATTTGCTGAAACGACTATTACAAATTCGCCTTTAGCAGGTATCATATCAATAGCTTCGCTAATCTTACCCACAAAAACACTTTCATGCACTTTTGATATTTCTCTTGAAATACTTATTATCCTATCACCAAACACTTTAAGCATTGCTTCTAATGTTCTAATTAGACGATGCGGTGCCTCATAAAAGACTAATGTGTATTCATTGTCTTTTAACATTTCAAGTTCATCATTCATTTTCTTTTCTTTACTAGATAAAAATCCATAAAAAGTAAAGTGTTCACTACTTATTCCCGATGCCACTAATGCTGGAACAAAAGCTGTAGCACCCGGTAAAGCAATTACATTATAACCTTGATCCTTTAAATATTTGACCGTTTTATAGCCCGGATCACTAATAATTGGAGTACCCCTATCAGTTACAATAGCTACATTTTTGTTGTTTCTTAAATTATCTAAAACATTGTTTTTTATTATATCTTCATTATGATCATCCATATGTATTAACTTATTTTTAATATTGAAATGATTTAAAAGTTGTTGCGTCACTCTAGTATCTTCAGAATATATTACATCAACCATTTTTAATGTATTAATAGCTCTTAATGTTATATCTTCAAGATTGCCAATTGGCGTCGGTACAATATATACGCTAGGACTATTATCATAACTATTTTGAATCATATTCATCACTTCCAAACATCTTTTTTATTTCTAATACATATTCACCATTATCATCATGAACCACCAATGGTTTCAAAATTTTTAAACCACTCTTACCATTTTTTATACCTTCTATTAATAACATATTAGCATCTTTTCCTTTTTTTGGATATACTAACTGCAACTTTTTAGGTTCAATTCCATTTTTTTGCATTAAATTAATAATTTCAATTAACCTTTCTGGGCGATGAACCATAGCAAAAGTGCCACCATTTCTAAGTAAATAACTACTTATAGTTATTATTTCATTCAAATTAACTAATACCTCGTGCCTAGCTATTGATTTACCTTCATTTTGATTTATTAAACTATCCTCTTGGTATTTGAAATAAGGTGGATTACACGTAATAACATCAAATGTTTCCGATTCATATAATTTATCTAGATTTTTTACATCTTCATTAATAAAACTAATTTGTCCACTTAAATTATTTTCTTTTATTGAATCTACAGCCATATCATAAATATATTTTTGTATTTCAACGCCAAAAATCCTAGCTTTTGTCCGAAAAGACATTAGCATAGGAACCGGTCCATTACCAGAGCATAAATCCATTATTTCCCTATCTGTAAGTTTTATAGTCACAAAATTTGCAAGCAACACTGAATCTAACGAGAAAAGAAAATAATCATTATCCTGATAAATAATCATATCATGGAAATTTAGTAATCTATTTTTTACCCTCATTTTCTGCTTCACATTCAATAATTTCATTTGTCTCACTAATTAATACTTTATATTTTCTCTTAAAGACATCAACTGAAATTACTTTTCCTTCTCCTTCAGCTATTTTTACCTTATTTCCAACATCAGGTAATCCTTTTTTATATTCATTATAATTATCATTTTCATATTTTAAACAACAAAGCAATCTACCACATACACCATTAATTTTAGTAGGATTTAGTGCTAAATTTTGATTCTTAGCCATATTAATTGAAACACTATCAAACTCTGTTAAAAAATTATTACAACATAATTTTCTACCGCATGGTCCAAAACCGCCTATTTCCTTAGCTTTATCTCTAATTCCAACTTGTCTTAGTTCGATTCTTGTTCTAAATATTGCTCCCAAATCTTTAGCCAATTGTCTAAAATCAACACGATCGTCAGCTAAAAAGCGAAATATCAATTGCTCTCTATCAAATGTATAACTAGCATCAATTATTTTCATATCAAGTTCATATTGCTCTATAAGTTCGTTACATTTAATAATTGCTTTTTCTGCATCTTTTATATTACTTAAATACTTCTTATAATCTGCTTTAGTAGTCAATCTTATTACCGGTTTGTATTCTATATCATGGTTAACTTCATCATCTGGAATAATTCTTACAACAGTTCCATATTGCAAACCTTTTTCAGTTTCTACGATGACAGTAGCATTTTCATTAACGTTTACGTCACTAGCATCAAAATAATATACCTTACCAGTATCATTTAATTTTACTCCAACTACCATCTTACATTCCTCCAACTCTTATAATCATACTATCTATGAGCAAACAAATATTAACATTGTTTTTAATTGTATCTTTCATTTCTAATAAAATATTAATTTTTTTAAGTATTTTATTATTAGTATTTATAAGTGCAATATCTTTTAACTCATCATAGTAGTTCATAAATCTAATTTTTTCATTGCCATTTATAATTTTTAAAATATCATAATACATATCAATTATTTTGTCAAAGAATAAAATTACTTTTTCGCGTTCCTTTACATTAATATTATCAAAAATTAATGTTTGTTCATCAATAATTGTCTTTATACCTTTGTTTTCCAATGTCTTTATAAAATTTAAACTTATCTTTTCTAATTCCTGATTGTCATTATTATTACCATCATTATTAAGTCTTATTACTTGACAACGTGACACTATTGTTGGTAACAAATTATTAAAATTATTAGTCATAAGAATGGCCATTATATCGGTATCAGGCTCCTCTAAAAACTTTAACATTGAATTAGCTGTTTCACTACGCATCTTATCAGCTTCACGAATTATATATATTCTTTTATTCCCTTCGACAGCCATTGTTGAAAAATCTTGCTGCAAATCCAATATCTGCTGTTTTTTAATAAGCATTCCATCTGGTTTGATAACTCTAATTTCTGGATAATTACCATCATCAATACGTTTACATAAAGAGTTAGCCTCACTACTTGACAAATTATTACAAAGAACTGTTTTTATAAAAGCCATCACTATGTTAAATGATTCACTACAGTTATTTTCATCAATTAAATATGCATGACTAATATGCTTGTTTTTAATCTCGTTCACAAGTAAATTATAAGTCATATTTTGAGTTTCTTTATAATCATCTAACATAATAATACCTCCGCAACCTATTTTTTTAATGTCCTAGCTTGTCCCCTGTCAACACTATCCACTATTTCATTATCAACAAAATTAATATTTAAAAAATTTCTTGATGCCATATAATCACATAAATGGACAAAAATTTCATCATCCCTACGAGGTATTGGTAATATCTTATTACCACTCTTATCCTTATCCCATGGACCCATATGTGATGCTATTAATCTTCTTACCTGCAATGTATCCATCTGTTTCATTGGCAATTTAGTAATATTACTAAAAACAAATTCAGCAGCTAATAATGGATGTTCAATTTTGGTAGATCCACTTTCTGTTTTTCCTTGCTTAAACCCATCATGTAACAAAAGTGCCATAATAATCAAATCTTGAGTTCGGTCACCATACTCAAAAGTATTAAATATGTTATCTCTAAATAATTCTACTGCAATTCTTACAGCTGCTTTTGTGTGCCTAACAAGACCGCCTTCACCAAGGGAAAAATGCGGATGATATTTTCCTGAAGTAGATGCCGGCATAACATAAAAATAGTCCGGTAACTCTTCAAGTAAATATCTTGCACTTTCTCTTATTTGTTCATCTTTTATATAGTTTAATTCTGTATTAAATACTTCACTTTTCATTTCAAACTCCCATACTAAATACAAATCAATGAAAATAATACAAGCATTAATATTGATGGAATACCACATAATGCCACTAAAAAGACAGTAATTATATTCATTGGTATTATTACATTCAATGGTAATGCTAATTTATTATAAGCATATATCAATAATACCGCCATTATTATTTTCTTAATTATATTAATTATTTTTTTTAACATATTATCACCTAATAAATAATATGCCTGTCCATTTTTATTATGCAATATCTTTTCGATCTTCAAAAGCCATTTCTAAAGTCATTGAATCTATATATTCAATATCGGTTCCCATAGGAATACCTATTGGAATTTTAGACACTCTAACATTATATTTTGCTAATATTTTCTTTATATATTGCATTGTTGTTTCTCCCTCAATACTTGGCTTTAAAACAACAATAACTTCTTTTACATCATTATCTTTTACCCTTTTTACAAGATTATCCAGATTAATATCCTCTGGATTTATTCCTTCAAGTGGAGAAATTAAACCACCTAAAACATGATATACACCTTTATAATTACCCATTTTTTCAAATAAAACAATATCTTTAGGTTTTTCAACAACAAAAATAGTTTGTTTATCACGACTCTCATCACTACAAATATAGCATTTATCCATATCAGTAATATTGTTACAGATAGGACATCTTTTAATTGATTTTAATTCTACCAAAGAAGAAGAAAAAGTATCAATTTTTTCTTCGTCAAAGTTTAATATTGAAAAAGCTAATCTTTCAGCTGTTTTTTCACCAATACCAGGTAAGTCTTTTAGTGAATCTATTAAATTTCTAACACAGTTAGGATACATTTGTATCAAATCCTCTCGCTATTACATTAATCCTGCCAATCCTTGGCCATATTTACCCATTTTCTTTTCTTTATCTTCATTAGCTTTTTTAATAGCTTCATTAAACGCTACCATAATCATATCTTCTAACATTTCACAATCTTCAATTTCAATTACTTCATCTTCTGCCAAATTAATTTTCACATCTAAAACTTCAAATTTACCATTAATTTTTATATTCACAAGTGAAGATTTTCCAACATATTCCGTCTTCTCCAATTCTTCCTGATCCTTTTGTAATTGAGCTTGCATTTTTTTTGCTTGTTGCATTATCATTTGCATATTCATTTATATCACCTTTTCCTTTATTTAATATATTTTTCATTATAAAATATGATAATAACCATATAATATAATATTTTTTGTATCTTTTATATTATTTAAATTCTACATTATCTTCACCAACAAGTTCAAACAATTTATCAACAACTGTCGCTGTCTTTTTACTTGTCTTAGGTTTTTCTGACTGTATTATTAGTTCCTTTAATACATATTTTTTACCATTTTTAAAATTAGTAACATACTCATCGCGTACTTTATTCCACTCTTCTTGATTCAAAATTACAAAATAATATTCATCTTTAAATATCTTTTTAATTAAATCACTACATAATTTATAATTACTATAAATTTTATCAACAGCAGCCTCACTAGTAGCTGAAAATATAATATAATTATTCCCTGCAACTTCAATTTTAGTATCTACAAGTGAACCAGCAGCCACTTTATATTTTTTATCTGTTAAATATTCCTTTAATTTTACCATCATACCATGTAAATTAGTTTTTACTTCCTTATTTGCTACAGCAAACGTATTATTTATAATAATTTCCTTATTAACATTGATATTTTTAATTTCATCAGACTTATCATCAGCAGATTTATTTTCTTCAGTGGCTACACTTTTTACATCATTTACATCCTCTTTATTATCTTTATTAGCATCTTCTGATGTAAACTGGAAGGCCATATCATATGTTTCATTTTGTTGCTTATTTTCAATATCAGCATTAGGCAAATTATTAATTTTATTCATTATTAGTAAAAAACTAGTAATTACCACAACGGATTGTCTTGACACATTTTTAAGTTTATCCATCAGGTTATTGACACATTCAATAATATTAAATATCTCATCCACGGAGTATAACTTGCTAGTTTTCTCAACAATTTCAATATTATTCTTAATATATTTTTGATTTACATTCTTACTAAATAGAACAACATCTTTTAAATAACTAACAAATTCCTCTAAAAATTTACTATAATTTTTACCATTAGCATCCATATTTTCAAAAAATGCCGTAACTGCTTCACAATTATTTACTCTAATTGCCTCAAGTAAATTAACCATTTCCAAATTTGATACATTTCCACACACATCATAAACATCATTAATTGTTATTTTATTTGTAGCAAAAGAACGTAATTGGTCCAAAAAATTAATTGAATCGCGCATTCCACCATCTGAAATCTTTGCAATTTCTAATAAAGCATCATCCGTAATTTTAATTTTTTCATTCTTAGAAATTTCTTTAAGTTTTCCAAATATCTCTTCAACAGTCAATTTATTAAATTGAAATTTTTGACATCTTGAAGTAATTGTTAGTGGAATTTTATAATATTCCGTTGTTGCTAAAATAAATATTACATGTTTTGGGGGCTCCTCCAAAGTTTTCAATAATGCATTAAAAGCTTGTGTTGTAAGCATATGAACTTCATCAATGATATATACTTTATATTTCGCACTACTAGGAACTAAATTAGCTTTCTCCCTTAAATCTCTAATTTCATCTACACCATTATTACTAGCTGCATCAATTTCAATAATATCATTTGAATTTAAAACATTTAAACAACTCTCACACTTATTACATGCATTTCCTGATACAGGATCAAGACAATTTACCATTTTTGCCAGTATTTTTGCCATTGTAGTCTTACCAGTACCTCTTGGACCAGAAAACAAATATGCATGCGTAATAGTCCCATTTTTAACAGAACTAGCTAGTATTTTTTTTATTTCACTTTGGCCAACAACCTCATCTAATTCTTTCGGACGATATTTTCTATATAAAGCTAAATATTCCATGTTTCACCTCGCTAATTCCAACTATATATATTATAACATATATTCCTACTTATTTCTTTTATTTTCAAAAAATAATTGCAATAAATTCATATATTTTTTTGCATTCTCTTTATCTTCAATTTTAGTAATATTTAAATAATCGTTACATTTAAAACATACATTTGTTCTATCACATAAATAATATACTTTTTTAATCCTACTTTCAACAATTACACCAGTACACATCATACATGGTGATAGTGTTACATACATTTCACAATCATCAAGTCTCCAATCTCCGATCTTTTTACAAGCCATTTCAATAGCGTCAATTTCAGCGTGGCCTATAACGGATTTAAATCTATTACGAGTATTAAAACCTTCACCTATTATCTTATTATCTTTAACAATAATAGCGCCAACTGGTATATCATCATTTTCATAAGCTACCTTAGCCAATGAAAGAATTCTCTTTACATACTGATTCACTTACATCACCAACAACTATTATATCAACAACTAACAAATTATTAAAGATTATAAAGTAATATTACCAAAAAATAATTATCAACTAACTAAAACCAACAATGTTCCACGTGGAACATAAAAAAAGAGAAACACAAAAGTTTCCCTTAATTATAAATTTTAATATATTTATAGTTATCTATCAACACAATATCTTGATTAATAGATGATAAATTAATAACATGTCTATCAATATTTTTTAATAAAGATTCATTATAAACAACAACCTCAATATTTTCATTTGCTAAACTATTAACATTTTTAATAATTCCAGTTGAAATAATATTAGATGGTGTTAAATATTGACTATATTCTATTTTATTATTCTTATTTTCAATAGTAACAATATGACATTCATCATTTTGTAAACACATTTTCCACTTGCCAATTATTAATTTAATATTTTTGTCATTTTCAATATCAACTTTTTTCAATATATTTTCACCAACCGGTTTTATTTCTGAACGTAATAAAGTTGTTCTACCTGCAATAGTAACTGAAGCCCATATTAAAATTATTGTAAGAATAATTAATAAAACTACATTAGTCATATTAGTACTTGATTGGCCAAACATATTATCCCACTTTGCCTAATGTTCCACGTGGAACATTAATTATTAATGTGCACACGATAATTAATAGTTAAAGCTGCTATCTTCCGATACTGACTTGATTCCTAATATTATCGCTGCACGAATAAATTATATAATATAAATATAAATTTTGCAAATATATTTTACTATATATATGTATTATGAATGTTCCACGTGGAACATTCATATAAAAATTTATTTCCCGGGAAATAATTTACATAATGATAACAATTATCAACAATTAAAAAAGGTATATATTATATACCTTTAATTAATTATTCTTCAGCAACATCAATAGGTATTTCATCATCTTTAGTTTGATCAACTACTGATACAGTACTTACTTTCTGACCATCACGAAGATTGATTAACCTTACACCTTGAGTTACCCTACTCATCTCTGATATTTTATCAACAGCTAACCTAATAATTATCCCCTCATCGGTTATAATAATTAAATCTTTATCATTAGTTACAGTCTTAAATGAAGTAATTATACCATTCTTTTCAGTGATATTTAATGTTTTAACTCCCTTACCTCCACGATTAGTAATACGATACTCATCAATTGGAGTTTTTTTACCATAACCATTTTCAGTAACAACTAATACTAAAGCATCCTTAGTAGCAACTTCCATACCAACAAGTACACTACCAGATAAATTAATACCCCTAACTCCTGATGCACCACGGCCCATAACTCTAACCAAATTTTCTGGGAATCTTACCATACGACCATTGGCACCAGCCATTAATATATCAGCCTCACCATTAGTATTCTTAACAGAAATTAATTCATCATCATCTTTTAGAGTAATAAATTTCTTACCATTAGATCTTATATTATAAAATTCACTAATATCAGTACGTTTAATCAAACCATGTTTTGTTGCAAAAACTAAATATTTAGTATCATCATTCTTTGACCCGTTAAGTAACGAAGTAACAGATTCACCCTGTTCAAGATTAAGTAAATTAACAATAGGTAAACCTTTACCTTGCCTACTATATTCTGGAATTTCATATCCCTTAACACGATATACCTTACCCTTATTGGTAAAGAATAATACGTAGTCATGAGTTGAACAATTAATCATTTGCTCAACAAAATCTTCCTCATTAATAGACATACCCTTAATACCAACACCACCACGATGTTGCGTACGATAAGTACTAGCAGACAAACGTTTGATATAACCTTTATTCGTTAACGTAACAACAATACGATCCTCCGGTATTAAACTTTCGTCTTCAATATAATCAATAGCTGTCATATCTATATGTGTACGACGTTCATCAGCATATTTAGCCTTAATTTCAAGTAATTCCTTCTTAATTATTTCTAGGACTTTTTGCTCTGAAGCTAATACTGATTTTAATTCTTCAATCTCAACAAGTAATGCTTCGAGTTCTGCCTCAATCTTATCACGCTCTAATCCCGTTAAACGACGAAGTTTTAATTCAAGAATAGCATCTGTCTGCGCCTCACTCAAACCAAACCTACTAATAAGTTTACCCTTTGCTTCCTCATCAGTTTGTGCAGCACGAATAATTTTAATTACTTCATCGATATTATCTTGAGCAATTTTGTATCCTTCAAGAATATGAACACGTTTTTCATCACGATCTAGATCAAATTTTGTTCGTCTTATAATAACCAATTTTTGATGATCAATATATTTAGCAATTATGTCTTTAAGTCCTAATGTTCTAGGTGTACCATTATCAATCATCAAGAATATAATACCATATTGTACTTGGAAATTAGTATGTTTGTATAAATTATTAAGAACAACTTGTGGATTAGCATCTCTCTTTAATGTAATAGTTATCTTGACCCCATCTTTTAAATCAGTATGATAATCAGATATACCATCAATAATCTTATCACGAACAAGTTCAGCTACCCTATTTTTAAGTTCTAAAGTATTTGTTCCATAAGGTACTTCAGTGATGACAATAGCATTATGATTAGCATGTTCTTCAATCTCAGCTCTACTTCTTATAGTAATTGTTCCACGACCAGTATCATATGCTTTTTTTATACCTGAATTACCTAAAATAATACCCCCAGTTGGAAAATCAGGTCCTTTAATATATTCCATTAAACCTAAAGTATCTATTTCAGGATTATCAATATATGCTACACAACCATCAATTACTTCACCTAAATTGTGTGGAGGTATATTAGTAGCCATACCAACAGCAATTCCCATTGTACCATTGACAAGTATATTAGGAAATCTACTAGGTAATACGGTTGGTTCATCTAAAGTTTCATCGAAGTTTTTAGTCATATCAACCGTATTTTTACGAATATCAGCTAATAATTCAAGCGATAACTTAGAAAGACGTGATTCAGTATAACGCATTGCTGCTGCACCATCACCCTCAATATTACCAAAGTTACCATGACCATCAATTAATAAATACCTTTGATTAAAATCTTGGGCCATTCTAACCATTGCTTCATAAATAGAAGAATCGCCATGAGGATGGTAATTACCCATAACCTCACCGACTGTTTTTGCAGACTTACGATGTGGTTTATCAGGTGTATAACCAGAATTATACATACTCCACAAAATACGTCTATGAACAGGTTTTAAACCATCTCTTAAATCTGGCAATGCACGTGAAGTAATAACACTCATTGAGTATTCCAAAAAAGAAGTTTTTACCTCATCAACAATATTATTTTCTGCCAAACTATCTCTTTCATGAAAATAACCACTAAATTTATTAACATCATGTATAATCTCATTATTATTGTCATTTTCAGATACATTTACATCTTTATTAAGATTATCATTAGCTCTCTCAATAAGTTTATCAATATCATTTTCTAATTCTTTATTTTCTTCCATAACTTCACCCCCTATTAAATATCAAGATTTGTAACATACCTAGCATTCTCCTCAATAAAACTACGACGGGGTTCAACTTCATCACCCATAAGTTTTGAGAAAATTTGATCGGCCGCTACACAATCATCAACTGTTATCTTTCTTAAAACACGTTTTTCTATATCCATTGTCGTTTCATTTAATTCTTCAGCATCCATTTCACCAAGACCTTTCATTCGTGCTATTTCAGCTCTACTACGAACATTTTCTGGTAAAGATGCCATATAAGCTTCTTTTTCATCATCATTTAAAACATATTTTCTAGTCTTTCCATGCATTATTCTAAACAATGGTGGTTGAGCTGCATATACATGTCCCGCTTCCACAATTGGTTTAAAGAAACGATAAAATAATGTTAAAAGCAATACTCTAATATGAGAACCATCAACATCAGCATCAGTCATAATTATAATTTTATTATATCTTAATTTAGATAAATCAAATTCTTCACCGATTCCAGTGCCAAATGCAGTAATTATAGTTCTAATTTCTTCATTTGATAATGCTTTATCAAGTCTAGCTTTTTCAACATTTAGAATTTTACCTCTAAGTGGTAAGATTGCTTGAGTCATTGAGTCTCTTCCTTTTTTAGCAGAACCTCCAGCACTATCACCCTCGACTATAAATATTTCTGATACAGTTGGATCTTTACTCTTACAATCAGATAATTTACCAAAGAAGTTAGTTGTTGCTAAATCTGATTTTCTTGTAATTTCTCTAGCTTTTCTAGCAGCATTACGTGCTCTACACGCAAGCATTGCTTTACTAACAATAGTTCTTGCATCCTCAGGATTTTCAAGTAAAAATCTCTCGAATCCTTGACTAAATATACTATCAGCTAATTTTCTAACTTCAGAGTTTCCAAGTCTTCCTTTAGTTTGACCCTCAAATTGTGGATTAGGATGCTTACAAGAAATAATCATTGTAAGACCTTCTTTAACATCATCTCCAGTTAAAGAATCATCTTTTTCTTTTAAAATATTATTTTTTCTCGCATATGCATTGATTACCCTTGTTAAAGCTCTACGAACACCTTCCTCATGAGTACCACCATCATGAGTATTAATATTATTAACAAATGAATATATATTATCATTATATCCAGTATTATATTGCATTGCCACTTCAAGAAATACACCATCTTCCTCACCAGAAAGATGAATAATATCATTGTGAATTGGTGTCTTACCTTGATTTATAAATGACACATACTCGCTAATTCCACCCTCATATAAGAAAGTTTCACCAGTAGTATCTTCCATATCTCTATCATCACGTAAAGTTATTGATAATCCACGATTTAAAAATGCTAATTCTCTAATTCTTACCTTTAAAGTATCATAATCATAAATATCACTATCAAATATACTAGAATCAGGCTTAAATGTTACTACTGTTCCTGTTCTATCTGGATCACATTTATCAATTACTTTTAATGGATGAACAGCATGTCCACCATTTTCAAATCTTATATAATGTACTTCACCATTTTTATATACTTTAACTTCTAACCATTTAGATAAAGCATTAACCACGGAAGCACCTACACCATGAAGTCCACCAGATACTTTATATCCACCACCACCAAATTTACCACCAGCATGAAGCACAGTATAAACTGTTTCAACTGTTGATTTTTTTGTTTTTGGATGAATCTCTGTTGGAATACCACGACCATCATCTTTTACAGTAATTGAATTATCTTTATTAATTATTACTTCGATATTATTACAATATCCAGCCAAAGCCTCATCGATAGCATTATCGACAATTTCCCATACTAAATGATGTAATCCCTTTAAATCGGTAGTACCAATATACATACCAGGTCTTTTTCTTACTGCTTCTAATCCTTCAAGTACCTGTATGTCGGAAGCATCATAATGTTCATTCTTTTTTTCTTCCATTTTTTTTCACATCCTTCTTGTAGTTAGTTTCCACAATTTTTCCATCATCTATTTTATATATAATTGCTTTTCTAATTAATCTCTTATCGATATTCTTTAAATCAGTAGTAGTTACAATAGTTTGAATATCACGATTTAAATAATTAATAACCTTATTTCTCTTTTCAACATCTAATTCACTAAATAAATCATCTAATAGCAATACTGGATACTCATTACACATTTCATAAAAAACATCTATCTCAGACAATTTTAAAGCTAATATAGCCATTTTTATTTGTCCTTGGCTTCCATATAGCAATAAATCATTATCAGCCAAATTGAAGCTAAAATCATCTCTATGAGGGCCAATTAAAGTACTACCCATAAATATTTCACGATCATAGTTATTTTTTAATTTATTTAACATTATTTCTTTAAAATTATCTTTACTATTTATTTGAATACTAGGAATATACTTAATTGACAAACCTTTATATCCAGAAATATCATTATATATTTTTTCAATATATTTGTTTAAACTATTTATAAAATCTAAACGATAGTTATAAATAATTTCTGCTAAATCGACTAATTTTTCATTTAAAATATCAAAATATACTTCATCTATTTTTCCATTCTTAATTACTTTTAAATATTCATTACGTTGTTTTAAAACTATATTATATTCATTTAAAGAATTAAGATATCTAGCATGTAACTGACTTATTTCAATATTTATAAATCTTCTTCGATTATTTGGTGTTTCTTTTATTAATCTAACATCATCTGGATTAAATATAATTACTTTTAAAGTACCAATATAATTAGCATGTTTTTTTATTTCATTATTATTTATTTCCAATCTTTTTTCATTAATATTCATTAAAATTTGTATTTTTTTTCTTCCAGAATTATCTGAAATATTACCAATTAATCTTGTAAATAATGTATCTTTTTTTATACAATTTTTATCATTAACAATTAAATTAGATTTTGTTATTGATAAAAAATAAATAGCTTCTAATATATTTGTTTTTCCCTGGGCATTATTACCAATTATTATATTTAAACGATCATTAAATTGAATATCTAAATCACTATAATTACGAAAGTTTTTTAATTTTAAATTTTCTATTTTCATTTAATAATTTTTTCCATAAAATAATACCCCACAAATATACATTATTTATTAATTATTTACATTATAATTATACCATAAATTCCTTAAAAATAAAAGAAAAAATCTATTTTTTTAGACTTTTTCTGCGATTATTAATTTCATAATCTAAAATTAAACTTCTAGTTACCTGATTATCAACAATATAATATGAAAAATTAATTGTTATTTCTTTACCATTTTTAAATTTTAATATTGTATTATGACCATCTTTTATATACTTATCTAAATGATTAAATGATACCCAAATATTATTTTTTTCTCTAGTAGATCTAAGTGGAAAAAAGATGATATTTCTAGATTCTTCAACAATAATTGGTGTTTTTGAGGCCATATTAACAAGTCTATTAGTAGCTTTTATTCTATCTGATAAACTACTTCCAAAATAATGACATGAATTATCAATTATTTTTTTACTATTTTCTTTAATAATAAATTCACTATCTATTGTTACTACTTTAGTTTCATTATCAGATAAACCAATTAAAACTAGTGTTGATAAGTCAATTTCATACATCATTATCCCCCCCTTAACTCTTTATTATGACACATTATTTTGTCGAATATTGTCAATTTTTGTCGGTGATAATATTTTTTTTATCCTACGGAGTTTTTAAAAGATTATAAAAAAAAGACATAAATTAATATGTCTTTATTGGTAACACTAATTGTACTAATGTTTTTTCATCATCACTTTTAACAATAATAGGTGAATTATCATTATTCATAAGAATATGAACTTTTTCACTATTAAAACTTTTAATAGCGTCTAACATATATCTAGAACTAAATGAAATAGCAATTTCACCTTTATTATCAATAGTAATTTTTTCTTCAACCTTACCTATTTCAGGTGAATTAGATGAAATAATTAATTCTTTATTTTTTAAAGTTAATTTAATTGTATTTTTTTCTTTATCACTAGTAAGAAGTGAAGCTCTATCAATCATTTCATATAAATCACTATAATTACATAAAATATCAACTTTAAATTCTGTAGGAATAATATTAGATGTTACAGGATAAGTACCACTTATTAATCTTGATAAGAAAATGATATTTTTATATTTAAATAATACTTTATTACTAAATACATGCATACTAATATTCTCTTTATCATCATCAAGCATTCTAGCAAGTTCTACAAGATTTTTACTAGGAATTACTATATTAAATTCACTTTCATATTTATCTTTTAATTTAATTTCTTTCCTTGCAAGACGATAACTATCTGTGGCTATTATTTCTAATTTTTCATCTGCTAATTTAAAATTTACACCAGTAAGTAATGGTCTTGTCTCAGAAAGTGATGTACAAAAGAATGTCTGATTAACAATATTTTTAAACACATCAGTATTAATAATAATTGGATTCTTAGTCTCCTCTAAATCCAAATTAGGAAATTCATTAGGATCGATACCATTTAAATTAAATTCAGAACCTTCAGTTTGAATTATCATATTAAATCCATCAATTACTTCAATAGATATATCTGCTTCTGGTAATTTTCTAATTATTTCAACAATATATTTACCACTAATTACTATAGAACCTGTTTCTATTATTTCAGTAATATCATCTTTCTTTATAAATGTTCTAATTGAAATATCAGAATCACTTCCAGATAAATATAAACCTTCCTCTTTTAATTCAAATTTAATTCCTGTAAGTATTGGAATAAGATTTCTAGATGATATAGCTCTTGATGTATTAAGTAAATTTTCAAGTAAAGTATTTTTTTTAATAATAAATTTCATTTTCTTCCTTCTTTCTTTAAAATAATTACTATTATTATACTTGTTGAAACTGTTGATAATTTATTTTAAACCTTATAATATAAGGATTAATCTAATCAACAGCACTTGTTAATTAATTGATTACTTATAATCACTTATTAACAACTATAAAAGTTCCCTTTTTAAATCTTTAATAACTTGTTTTAAATTATCATTCTGATTTAATTCTTTTCTAATTTTTTTATCAGCACTAATAATTGTAGAATGATTTCGACCACCAAAATATGATCCAATTTTAGGAAAAGATTCAGTAGTTAATTCTCTACACAAATAAATTGCTACCTGTCTAGGAAAATTAACATCATTATTTCTATTTTTACCTTTCATTTGCTCAATACTTATCTTGTAATAATCACATACTACTCTTTGTATTCTTTGAATATCATTTTTATAAGTACTATGTCCTTTAATTTGATCTTTTAATGCCTCAACTGCAATATCTAAAGTAATTATACCTTTATTAAACATCGATGAATAAGCCAAAACTCTAGTAATAGCTCCTTCAAGTTTTCTAATATCTGAATCAAAATTATTAGCAATATATTCGACAACCTCTTCTGGAATGTCATTGACTGCTTCATTAAATGCTAATTTATTTTTAATAATACTAACTCTTAAATCATAATCTGGTGTTGTAATATTAGCCGTAAGCCCCCAATTAAATCTTGTAATTAATCTATTTTCAAATGATGTTAAATCATCTACAGGTCTATCAGAAGCAATAATTATTTGCTTACCAGCATTATGAAGTTCATTAAATGTATTAAAGAATTCTTCTTGACCTTTTGGAGCAGTACTTAAAAATTGAATATCATCAATCATTAATACATCAACATTTCTGTATTTTTCTTTAAAAGCATCTATCTTTTCAAAATTCAATTTATCACTATATCTAAATATTCTTGTATATTCATCAACAAATTTATCACTTGTTATATACAATACCTTTTTATCACTATTTTCTATTAAATAATTACCTATAGCGTGCATTAAATGTGTTTTACCAACACCACTTTCACCATATAGGAATAATGGATTATAACTTCCTGGAGCCTCTGCCGTCATTCTTGCTGCTTTATAGGCAAATTTATTACTTTTACCTACTAAAAAGTTCTCAAATGTATAGTTAGGATTTAAATTAGCATTTGTTGCTGACTGTTTTTCTAATTTATCTTTCTTTTTAGTAGTATCATTTTCTAAATTATTAATTTCACTTTCTAAAATTATATTGAAACTAACATTAGTATTAGTAACTTTATTAAGCGCATCAGTCATAATATCCATATAATGTTCTATAATATGTTTTTTTATAAATTCTTGATTAACAGTAAATGTCATAACATTATTCTTGAATGAATAAAATTTTGTATCTTCTTCATTAAACCAAGTATCAAAAGAAACATTTGTAATTTCATTTTTTACATTTTCTAAAAAATTATTCCATACTTCTCTATCGCTCATAATTGTTACCTCTCATTCAAGTCTCAACTTTATTTTAACACACAGAAAATATTTGTCTATCACTTTTTTTTATATCAACAACTTATAAACAAGTTATCAACAACTTTTCAACAATATAATACCATATTTTATAAGGGTTTTAAAGAGTTTTCAACAAATTTCATTATTTTTTTAAACTTGTTCAAAAATATGTTAACAAAAGTGTCAACATGTTGAAAAATAAGGATTTCTGTTGATAAATATAAATATTACAAATAATATAAAAAAATAAATATCAACAATACCTGTTGATATAAAAAAACTACATAAAAATGTAGTCAATTATTTTTTCCATTCAACCATCCATTTATCATATATTGATGCATTAGCACTTTGAGGTTCTGGATTAGGCATCTGCATTTTAACAATCATTGGAATTCTCATCATTCTTCCAAATGCTACACAAGTACCTGATTGAAGTGATTTTTGTTTTTCAATAACATCAGATGAAATATTAGGAACCATTTTTCTAATGTACTCTAAATCAGTTGGATGATTTAATTTAAATATTATAAAATTAGAACATTGTGAAAGTACAGTTTCAGAAAGCTCGGTAGGTCTTTGGGTAATTAAATTCATAATTACTCCAAATTTACGACCTTCTTTAGCTATACGTTCAAATATATTATAACCAAGAATATTTATATCATTATCTCTTTGAACATATCTATGAGCTTCTTCCAACATAATATTTATTGGCATGGAACCACGTGGTTGTAATCTTTTAGCAAATTTAAATAGTATTCTTGAAATAACTTTAACCATACTTTTTGCAAGACGATCATCAACTTCCTCTAGAACAAAATTGACAATTTGGACACGTGCATTACTTTGTGTTAATAATAGAGAATTAATATATTGTTCCGGTGTTATATAATTAGGAACATTGAAGAATTCTTTACTTGAACTATTATTTATGGCATGTAGCTTAACTTTTAAAGCAATTGCTTCACTATATGATTTTTCATTTAATAAAAGTCCTTCGCTAATTAAAGTAAAATTAAGAGCAACCTCTAATTGATCTAAAGTAAAATATAAAGGTTCATATTCTTCTTTCCATTTAGTATTATTATCAATAAAGCTTTGAATGTATTTAGTGACTAGAATTCTTTCTACAAATTCGCCATGATTATCAATATCAAAGCATTTTCTAAACTCTCTTGTATATCCAATACCAGGAACTTCAGCATCCAAATTTAATTGATCAGTATAACAATCAGTTAAGATATTAAAAATTTGGTCTCTAATTTTGGCTGCTACTTGATTTGAATACAATACTGAAATAATTGCTTTTGCTATTAAATGATTTTTATATCTAATAGATTCTTCATCATTTTTAGCAAATATAGAAACAAAACACAACATTTTTTCAATTATATTAATTTGAAAATAATCAGTTATATCCAGAATATTTGCATAATCATCAACATCCATTATCCATAGAGGTATTCTTATTGGATTACCACTTGGATCATCTTTGTCAGTTGTATATAATTTATAATTAAAATTAGGATTAATCTTATTAATATCACGAAAAGCAGCATCATACTCACTTGTATTATTAAATACAAAAATATTTGAATTGAATGGTATTTTATCTTTCATACTGAAAAAATTTTGAACTATTCTTGCAACACCACAGGTTTTACCAGATCCAGTATTACCAAATATTGCCATATGATTACTAAACATTTCATTAATATTTACTTTAATTGGATAATTATTATAAAGTGGACTAGTACCAAGTATCATAGTTTTATCATCATTATCACCAACTAATTCCCCTAATTCTTGTTGATTAATAATTCTAATATTAGCTTTTAATGTTGGTCTTCGAATTATTCCACTAAAAAATTTGTTATTTATGAATTCTCCGAGAAAAGAAATTTTAGCTTCATCATCAATTACTTCATCAATTTCACCTAAAATTCTTTTATCTTTGTCTTCTAAAATAACATTATAATTAAGAATATCATCGTTAATATTGCTTGAAATTTTAACAATTGCAAAGTTTTTTGTTATTGATAGTATTTTTTCAAACATAACAATCCCTCTATTCTTTTATATAATTATAGCAAAAAAAAATGTAAAATAAAAGATAAAATTATAAAAAAAGAAAAAAATTAGTTGACAGAAACAAACTATTTCTATATAATAAAGAAGATTTTAACTTGGAGGTGTTAATTTATGAAGAGAACTTATCAACCAAATAATAGAAAAAGAGCAAAGAAACA
>JAEEGL015028461.1_pt1 | contig 37587 bp, 24 predicted proteins | sample 9134231 | NCBI WGS metagenome assembly JAEEGL01 (sample SAMN16246548, study PRJNA631951) | gut metagenome | biome: gut microbiome; feature: rumen; material: fiber-attached | host: Bos | place: Iran: Karaj | collected 2018-10 | reverse complement strand
TTCCTGCGGCTTGCAATATTTCTCCACCCACACCATTGCTTTTTTGAACTCCTCGGGGTCGAAGATATTGAAGTCCACGCGACGCCGAATCTCAACGAGTGAGACATACTCCGTGCGCATGCCGAGGTAGTGCTGCAGGCAGTCGGCATCTTTCTCTTCACGGTTCTTTCCTTTGCCCTTGCCGTTGAAGGTGGTCATGGGGGTATCGGGGAAAAGCGGACGGTCCTCGTTGTAGTCGTGACCTTCCTGCGGCTTGCAATATTTCTCCACCCACACCATTGCTTTTTTGAACTCCTCGGGGTCGAAGATATTGAAGTCCACGCGACGCAGAATCTCAACGAGTGAGACATACTCCGTGCGCATGCCGAGGTAGTGCTGCAGGAAGTCGGCATCAACGATGGAGCCTGCGATACCCATACAAGTATTTCCCATCGACAGGTAGCTCTTGCCCTTCATCGTGGCCACTGCCTGTGCCGCACGAGCGAAACGAAGAATCTTCTCTGCTACGTCAGCGGGAATAGTGTTATCGTCGAGGTCCTGAACATCATGACCATAGATGCCGAAAGCGGGCAAGCCCTTCTGAGCATGAGCAGCAAGCACGGCAGCCAGATAAACAGCGCCCGGACGCTCAGTACCATTGAAGCCCCAGACAGCCTTAGGATAATGGGGATTCATATCCATCGTCTCGGAACCATAGCACCAGCAGGAGGTCACGGTAATGGTGCTACCTACGCCTTCACGTTCGAACTTCTCGGCACAAGCGGCGCTCTCAGCCACGCGACCTATCGTCGTGTCGGCGATGACACACTCCACAGGCGACCCATCGCCATTGTGCAGGTTCTTGGTTATTAACTCGGCCACAGCCTTAGCCAGTGCCATTGTCTTCTCTTCGAGGCTCTCGCGGACGCCACCTTGGCGACCGTCGATGGTCGGACGAATGCCGATCTTTGGGTAAGTACTCATAAGTTTATTAGGTTTTATTCAGACATATTCTTTATATAAGGTAATTCAGGCAAGTTCTTGAACCCATAGAACCGCTTGGCGTTCTCGCCGAGGAAAGCGGCTCGCTCATCGGGTGTAAGGAGTGTACTCCGGAACAGGAAGTCGTAGGACATGCGATAGGTGATGGCAGTGATGGTGCGAGGATAGTCAGAGCCCCACATCAGACGGTCCATACCCACCCAATCGGCAGCCTGACGGATGCTGCGAACGGCCGAAGGATAGGGGTAGAACTCAGCATTATAGAGCCAAGTAATGCCACCACTCTCAATCATAACGTTCTGGCCTTCGAGGGCCAACTTCACCTGACTTTCAAAAGCCGATGTCGTAACCATTCCGAAATGACCAATGGCCACTTTCAGTTCAGGGCATTCTTGTATAACCTCAGCCATTTCCGCTATCTGCCTCGGGTCTTCACCTAAACACATAGAAAGCACCATATCTTGCTCTTCCATAAATTTGAAAATAGGCATGAGGGTATGGAGCGATTCCTTCATACGATGACCAGGGAAAGCAATGCCACGCAATCCTGCCGCCTGCACCGCCTTGGCCTCCTCCAACGTCCAGGCCATACCCATACAAAAGAAGCGTTCTGGATAGGTTTCCTGCACTTCTGAGAGGTATGTATTTTGGTTGCCATCGATGACTTCCTGTACCACCACGGCAGCACCCACCTGCGCGTAATCCATATTACTGAGGAACACCTCTGCCGTGTTGCGACCGTCAATCATGAAGGGAGGCAGCATCTGTCGCTCTTCACCAAAGAACACCGACCGACTGCCGTTTGGCTGAAGAGTGCGGATAGACGAACCATCCACCAAAGTATCCTGCCGCAGCCAAAGATGGCTGTGCGCATCGATTATGAGTTGGCCCATGTCACACGTTTTTGATCACCAATAATATCTTGCACCTCCTTTACCAACTGCCAATCGATAGGCTCGTTGATGTATTCGAGATTGCGACGCACATTATCTGGGTTAGCTGAGGAGAACAAGGTAGAAGTAACACGTGGATTGCTAACGGAGTACTGCATAGCCAGTTTCTCGATGGGATAACCCTTGGCTTTGCAGTGCTGAGCGGCACGTTGACAAGCCTCAACCAATGGTTTCGGAGCCGGGTGCCAAGCAGGCACTCCGCGTTCTGAAAGCAAGCCCATCGACAGTGGCGACGCGTTAATGATGCCGATGCCGTGCGCCTCGAAATAATCGAGATTGTCGGCTAATGCATCGTCGCAAAGGCAATAGTGGCAGAAGTTCAAAACGGTCTCCACGGTACCTTCAGGACTATGGTCAATGACCCAACGAAGATTGGGAATCTGCAAGTCTGTAATGCCGACGTGGCTCACAAGCCCTTTATCTCTGAGTTCCACCAAGGCAGGCAAAGTCTCGTCGACCACCTTCTGCAAACCTCCTGGAAGTGCTGCCTGAAACTCAATGTCGTGAACATTAATGATATCTATATGTTCTACGCCAAGACGGTCCATGCTCTCATAAACACTTTCTTGAGCACGATGGCCGCTATAGTCCCACGTATTGACGCCGTCCTTACCGTAGCGCCCGACCTTAGTGGAGAGGATATACTTCTCGCGAGGCAGCTGGCGCAAAGCACGGCCCAAAACACGTTCTGCACGATAATGCCCATAATAAGGCGACACATCAATAAGATTCATGCCTCCATCGAGGGCAACTGCGACGGTTTCTACGGCACGTCCTTCATCAATCTCATGGAAAACGCCACCTAGCGACGAAGCGCCGAAACTCAGCGCCGAAACTTCCAAACCGGTTTTTCCTAATTTCCGATATTCCATCTTCAAAAGTTTATAATTAACTTATTTCTGCCGACAAAGATACATAAAAAAATGACGCCCGTTGCAAACAGACGCCATTATTTCAATTTTTTAGGCTAAAAAAGAAGAAACACTTGAAACATGAACAAAACTTTCAAGGCTCAACGCTCTCTTTTTTACGCTCAATGATGGGTTTTCCCTCCTCATCAAAAGTGATGGGCAGGCAAAGATGACGAGAGTTAGCAAGACTGCGAGGATTCCACACATCAGCCATGAAATAGAGACTTTCGGGCTGCCCAGGCTGCGAACTCATCTGATGCCAGATCCAAGTGCCTTGGCCACCAAATGTACGCTTGGCACCTTCACCTCGCATCGGAGATTCGTGTTGTGTCCACGGCCCTGCGATGTTACTCGACGAGAACATACGCGCCTCATTAGGCGTCCATCCTGTGCATCCGCTGCAGATGAGCCAATAGATGCCATTACGTTTCAAAATGCAGGGGGCTTCGTTTTGTCCACCTGGAGCAATGCGATAGTAACGACCCGTATAACCAAGGTAGTCTGGAGTGAGTTCTGCAGCTTGGATTGTCAAATTCTCTTCCGACGAATAGATATGCCACGCTGTGCCATCATCGTCGACATAAACCGTCATGTCTCTGCTCATCTGACCAGCTTTCAAGTCTTTAGCCAACAGCAACCCGTCCTTAATGGCCACCCGCCACTCAGGCGTCCACCATTCCTTGTAATCACTTTCTTTCAGCGAAAGTGCTTTCTGCACGTCAACCTCTGCGAAATCTGCAGGCCACTGGTTGGGATTAGGTCGCTGAGCATGATGGAACGTGAACGGACCTTCGGGCGTGGGACTCGTTGCGAAACCTGTCATTGCCGCCGCATAGCCATGTCCTTTCAATTCAAGATGGAAGATCATGACGAACAACTTCGTCCGATCGTTCCACACGACTTTAGGGCGCTCAATGATGCACCCTCGCTCAATAGGCGACCCCACCTCATCGACCACCGACAGGACTACTCCCTGCTTGGTCCAAGGCAACGAAAGCGGATCACCGGCCACGCGAGGCGTTGCATCGAGAGGGGCTGAGTAGAGGCTCACACCGAGCGAGGTGAAGCCTTGCTCGGGACGGGCTTCGCCATACCACAGCCATCGTCCATCATGAGCGATGATGCAACCGCCATGAGCATTGACATGCCCCCCATCGACATCAGGTGTAGCTGGGGGTAAGAAGTTTTGGAATAAACGTGTACCGCCGCGGCCACCACGGCGACTCGGATTCCCAGGCTCATCCTGCGCCGCTATGGGCAGAATAAGCATGCACAGCAGTGCAGTTAAAAAAAAGTGTTTCATTATTGACAAACGTTAAATCAACTGTTTTTCCTTTGACATGGAACAAGAAAGAAAGTTTAAAATAATAAAAAGAGTTAACGTATTCGTCTATGTCGAATATTTTATCTAAATTTGCGGCCGAAATATTGTTCAAATATCATCAAAGAGCAAAGCTAAGCATGGAAACAACCCTTGTACTGCTCAAACCCAGTTGTGTACAACGCCAGCTCATCGGCGAAATCACGAGCCGATTCGAGCGCCGTGGTCTTCGCATCGCCGGCATGAAAATGATGCAACTGACCGACCAGATTCTTCGCGAGCACTATGCTCACCTCGTCGAACGTCCTTTCTTCCCTGCTCTTGCAGCGTCTATGAAGGCATCCCCCGTCGTGGCGATGGCCATCTGTGGCGTCGAAGCTGTTCAGGTCGTACGCGCCATGACAGGTTTTACCAACGGTCGCGCTGCCGACCCAGGTACTATTCGTGGTGATTATGCCATGAGCAACCAGCAGAACATTGTTCATGCGTCTGACTCTGTAGAGAATGCAGCCATCGAACTCGCACGTTTCTTTAAGCCCGAGGAGATTTTTGACTACAAGAGTGCCCTCCAAGGTTTCATCTACTCTATCGACGAGTGCTAAGCTCTAATCCTCTTCAACCCCGAAAACAAACTTACCCACAAATAATGTTTCGCAACTTCATTAAAACGTCTTTTATAGCCTTTGCGCTGAGTACATTCACACTGCCCATGTCTGGGCAAGACCTCTTAGCCCGACAGGCTCCCGTTGACAAAAAGATGCGCGCAGTGGACAGCATTGCCATTCAGCGCCTTTTCCAGAAAGAGCAAGAAGAATTCCTCGAAGATCCCGCAGCCGAGCTCTACCCCGACTGGGAGGATTCCCACATCAACCTCTACGGCAACGTGCAGTTGCCCAGCGAGTACAAGATTGACCTCCGCGGTTTCTGCATGCCTATCAACAACCGCATCGTCACTTCCAACTACGGCTATCGCCCTCGTTTCCGCCGCCAGCATAAAGGCATAGACATTAACGCCAACCACGGCGACACTATCCGTGCGGCTTTTGATGGCAAAGTGCGTGTCGTCGACTATCAGCCTTCAGGCTATGGCAATGTTGTTGTCATCCGCCACAGCAACGGACTTGAAACTGTTTACGGCCACCTCTCCAAGCACCTCACCAAGACTGGTAGTACCGTCAAAGCGGGTCAACCCATCGGTCTGGCTGGCAACACGGGTTTCAGTAAAGGCACACACCTCCACTTCGAGACACGCCTCTTAGGCGAGTATATCGATCCCGCTAAACTTTTTGATTTCGCAGCACAGGATGTCACGGGCGACTTCTACGTCTTCCGCGGGCGCGGGCGCGGTACTTTATTAAGTAAGCATGATGGTTCTGCCGACGAGCACAACGAGGAAGTGCGCTACACCAGCAGCGAAAGTGCCGCTGCTAAAGCGATGGCACAGCGCGATGAGCAGCATGCCGCACGCACACGCATCCATAAGGTACGCAAGGGCGAGACCCTCAGCAGTATTGCACGCAAGCATGGCATCTCGGTCGACAAACTGCGCCGCATGAACGGACTCCGTAGCAAGTCGAAGATCCGTCCGGGACAGATCCTGAAATATTCTTAAGGGATGAACACCGAAGAACAGTTTCGCTCCGTGCTTCGCGAGTGTCGCGATGTCTTCATCAAGAAGCTTCACGACTATGGAGCTGCGTGGCGTATCTTGCGCATTCCCTCACTCACCGACCAACTTTACATCAAAGCCAACCGCATACGCTCACTCGAGATGAAAGGCGAGTCGCGCGTGGGCGAAGGCATACGTCCTGAGTTCATCGCCATCGTCAACTACTCCATCATCGGACTCATCCAACTCGAGCATGGCATCGCCGAGAAGCCTGACGACATGTCGGCCGAGCAAGCCATCGCCGAGTACGATCGTCTCGCAGAGGATTCCCTCCAACTCATGCTCCGCAAGAATCACGACTACGATGAAGCGTGGCGAGGCATGCGTGTCAGCAGTTACACCGACATCATCCTGCAGAAGATTTTCCGCACGAAACAGATTGAGGAACTGGGCGGTGCCACCCTCGTCAGTGAAGGCATCGACGCCAACTACAAGGATATGATGAACTACGCCGTCTTCGCTCTCATCAAACTCACTTTCTGAAAGCCTAATGAGCAACAAACTCCTATGGACAGTGGTGAACACGTGCCGACTGGTAGTGTCCGCCACTTTCGTTTTTTCAGGTCTCGTCAAACTCATTGACCCCGTTGGCACCCAGTACAAGATTGAGGACTACGCCGCGGCTCTCGACTTGAGCAGTTTCGTTGTGGCCCCTTTCCCGCTCATCTTGGCTGTGGCCATGGCACTTTTGGAGTTCTGCCTTGGCATCTACCTTTTCTTCGGCATACGCCGACGCCTAACGACGACCACCATCCTGCTGTTCATGCTCTTCTACACGCCGCTGACGCTGTGGCTGGCCGCTACCAATGCCGTTGCCGACTGCGGTTGCTTTGGCGATGCCATCAAGCTTACCAACTGGCAAACCTTTTGGAAGAATATCTTCCTTCTCGCCTGCGCCATGATCATCTTCTGGCGAGGCAATCTGCTGACGCGCGTTATCTCAGAGAGCACACAATGGATTATCTCACTCTATAGCATCGCCTACGCTCTTTTCTTGGCTTTACTCTGTATCTACGCAGAACCGGTCATCGACTTCCGTCCCTTCCACATCGGACAGCACATCCCCACCGCCATGGAATGGCCCGATGACCCCGAGCAACAGCCCGAGATCCTAGACTTCGAGATTGACGGACGGCTATCGACCGATGAGTTGTTGGCCGACACTTCCTACTCGTTTCTTCTCGTAGCGCCGTATCTCGAGACGGCCGACGACAGCAACCTTGAGGACATCAACTACCTCTACGACTACGCCCATCGCTTCGGCTATCGATTCCACTGCCTCACCGCTTCCGACGAAACAGCCATCCATCGTTGGCAGGACCTCACGGGCGCTGAGTACACGTTCGACTTTGTTGATGAATTGACGCTCAAGACCATGGCCCGCAACAACCCCGCCATACTGCTTCTCCACGACGGCACCATCGTGGCCAAATGGAGCCATCACTTGCTGCCGACCAAGGAAGAACTCACCGCGCCACTCCACACCCTCTCCCTTGCTCATCCTCAGCCTGCGAGCCATCAACGACTTTTGCTCAGACTCCTCCTCTGGTATCTCCTACCCCTCTTGACCATCACCTTCCTCGACCGAGCTGTAGCCAGCATCCGTTGGTGGCGAAGAAGACATAAAAAACAGGTAGAGACAGCTCCAGATGCGTCTCCTTCAGAAGAATAACAACCTAAAAAGCAAAAAACTTGCATCTTTTGAACCTCCGCGTTCTAAAAAGCACTATCTTTGCAGCCAAATAGCGGTTCCTAACCCTTTCGAGGGGCCGCCATCATTCAATTCAGCAACAAACCCATAATAAAAATCAACTATGAGAAAGAAAATCGTAGCAGGCAACTGGAAAATGAACCTCAACCTGCAAGAAGGCCTTGCTCTGGCCACCGAACTCAAAGAAGCTCTCGCAGCCGAGAAGCCCAACTGCGATGTCGTCATCTGCACACCTTTCATCCACCTGGCTAAGGTTGCCGACGTTGTCGCTGGCACCGTCATCGGTCTGGGCGCTGAGAACTGCGCCGACAAGGAGAAAGGTGCCTACACGGGCGAAGTGAGTGCCGCTCAAGTTAAGAGCACAGGCGCTCAGTACGTCATCCTCGGTCATAGCGAGCGTCGCGCCTACTATGGTGAGACCGCCGAGATTCTCAAAGAGAAAGTCAACCTCGCTCTGGCCAATGGTCTGAAGGTCATCTTCTGCATCGGCGAAGTACTCGAGGAGCGTGAGGCTGGCAAGCAGAACGAAATCGTAGGCGCACAGCTCGCCGACAGTCTCTTCGACCTCACCGAGGAGCAGTTCGCCAACATCATCCTCGCTTACGAACCCGTGTGGGCCATCGGTACCGGCAAGACCGCTACCGCCGAACAGGCAGAGGATATGCACGCCTTCATCCGTGGCGTCATCGCAGGTCGCTTCGGCGAGGCTGCTGCCGAGAACGTCAGCATCCTCTATGGCGGCAGCTGCAAGCCCAGCAACGCACGCGAGATCTTCTCCAAGCCCGACGTCGACGGCGGCCTCATCGGTGGCGCAGCCCTCAAGTGTGCCGATTTCTGCGGCATTATCGATGCTTGGAAATAAACCCTTTCAACGATCACCTGTCAATGAATAACAGATAACGAATAATAAATGACAATGATGAGAAAGCACTTCAACAGCGGCTCCACGTCAGCCACTTATTTATTATTTCTTATTTGTTGCATGACAGCTGCGTTCAGTTCGCTGAGCGCACAGGAGACCTTCACCGATTATCTCACCCGCTATCGTGCGGGTGAGGGAACGGTGACGCTCCATCAAGATGCTGAGATTAACGCGCTCGTCAACGGCCTCATCAGTTACGCACCAGGGCGCAAGAACATGCTACCTCCTGCACCTACGCAACGCAGCTACAGCAGTCTCCTCGCATCGGCCGATTCTCTGGTGCAAGAGAGTCTGGACTCCACCATCGTCTTCAACACTGGACGACGCGTGCGCATGAATGGTTTCCGCATTCAGGTCTATGCAGGAGGTAACAACCGCCAGTCCAAAGCCGAGGCCTATCGTATGGCTGGCGTCGTACGCAACTATTTCGACGACATCTCCATCTATACCAATTTCATCAGTCCACGATGGATCTGCCGTGTCGGCGACTTCAAGACACGCGAGGAGGCTGCAAGCATGCTCAGCCGCATGCGCCAGACTGGAGCCTTCCGCGAAGCCTCCATCGTCAAGAGTAAAATCATTGCCACTTACTAAAACCATGGACCTGCTGCAACAACAACTGCAACAACGCCAAGACGCGCTTGCAGCACTCTACACCCAAATCCTACCCCTCCTTGGCGAAGACCCTGAACGTGAAGGACTGCTCAAGACACCCGTGCGTGTGGCACGCGCCTGGCTCGAACTTACGCGTGGTTATGCCGAAGACCCCGTTGCCATCCTGCGCTCGGCCCTCTTCAGTGAGACCTACCACAATATGGTTGTCGTCAAGGACATCGAGTTCTACTCGCTCTGTGAGCACCATCTTCTCCCCTTCTTCGGGCATGTCCACGTGGCTTACATCCCCAACGGTCAGATTACGGGTCTCTCCAAGTTCGCACGCATTGTCAACACGTTCAGCCATCGCCTACAAGTTCAGGAGCGTATGACCGAACAGATAGCCGAATGCATCCAAGAAGCCCTCAACCCCCTTGGCGTGATGGTCGTTGTCGAGGCACGCCACCTCTGCATGCAGATGCGAGGCGTCGCCAAACAGAATGCCGACACCATTACCATGCACCACATCGGAGCCTTCGACGACCCTGCCGTGCGTGCTGAGTTCCTTAGTCAGATCAATGCCGCAAAGGAGAAAGAAGACAAGTAGTGCTTCGTCCACTTGTTTTGCCAAAAAAGTGTCATTTTTTGACAAGAAAGTAGTCGTTTGTTTGCGCTTTTCAGTGTAACTTTGCCACCGCAAACTTAAATGCCATTGTATGTATCCACTTCTCTTCCAAGCAAACCTCCACGAACTCGTCTGGGGAGGCCACAAGCTCAGGGCGCTCAAGGGACTGGCTCCTAACCAACAGCCTATAGGCGAGAGTTGGGAAATCAGCGACGTTCCTTCCAGCGAGTCACACGTCCGCAACGGACGCCTCACAGGTCGCAGCATCCACAGCCTCATCAATGAGTATGGAGCCGTCCTACTCGGCAATCATATCATGGAACGTTATGGTGCACAACTGCCCCTCCTCGTCAAGTTTATCGATGCCGCACAGGACCTCTCCATCCAAGTACATCCCAACGACGAGTTGGCCCACGAGCGCCACGGTTCCCTTGGCAAGACCGAGATGTGGTACGTCATGCAAGCTGACCCCGGTGCCTCCATGCTCGTTGGTTTCAAGGAGCAAATCACGAAGGACGACTATGCACATCGCGTTGAGGATGGCACCATCGTCGATGTCCTCGCTCGTCATGAGGTCCATGCCGGCGATGTCTTCTTCATCCCTGCCGGACGCGTCCACGCCATCTGCGGCGGCATCATGGTATGCGAGATCCAGCAGAGCTCCGACATCACCTACCGCCTCTTCGACTACCACCGCCTCGGACTCGATGGCAAGCCCCGCCAGCTCCACACCCTCGAGGCACGCGATGCCATCGATTTCCACGTCTACCCCGACTACCGCACCCACTACGCAGCCCCTGCCGAAGGCGCCACCTGCGTGGTCGACTGCCCCTACTTTGTCGTCAACGTCCTCACTACCCGTTCGAGCCTCCGTCGGCCCCTGCTCCAGGAGGACAGTTTCGTCACCCTCTCCTGCCTGCAAGGTACAGCAATCATCACCGACCACGAGGACAATAGCGTCACCCTCAACAAAGGTTTCTCATGCCTCATCCCTGCCTCGCAGGCCGACTTCACCATTACCTCACCCGATGGCACCGAAGTACGCCTCCTCGAGTCATGGGCGCGCTAAACCCATTTGTTTGTACTCGACATTCTACACATAAACGCTTCAAGAAAAAGGCGCCGCAGCTGAGCTACGGCGCCTTTAATGTTGTAAGGGAGAACGATCTCGACTGCAGTGATAAATTCAGTCCATTCAACTCCATCATAGCGTTTCGGCATCAATGACCGAAGACGAGGTGGGAGCCATCGGGATCGGCATCAACGAGGATGGTCTGGTCGCGGCTGACCGCGCCGGAGAGGATGGCACGCGAGAGGTCGTTGAGAAGCAGGCGCTGGATAGCGCGCTTGACGGGACGTGCACCGAACTCGGGGTCGTAGCCCTCGCGGGTGAGGAGGTCGAGGGCGGCATCGGTAAGGGTGAGGGTGATGCCGTTCTCGGCAAGCATCTTCTGCACGGCCGCCACCTGTAGCTGCACTACCTGACGGATCTCCGTCTGCGTGAGGGGCTCGAACATAATGGTCTCGTCGATACGGTTGAGGAACTCAGGTCGTATGGTGCGTTTGAGCAGGTCGAGAACCGTGCGCTTCGTCTCCTCGATGACAGCCTCACGACGGCGGGAGAGCGCAGGATTCTCAGCGGCAGAACCGCCTAGGGCGCTGCTCGTGTCAGGAGCATCGAGCTTAGCGAACTGCTCGCGAATATAGTCCGAACCGAGATTGGAGGTGAGGATGATGATGGTGTTCTTGAAGTTGACGGTGCGGCCTTTGTTGTCGGTCAGACGGCCATCGTCCAGCACCTGCAGGAGCGTGTTGAAGACATCGGGGTGGGCCTTCTCGATCTCGTCGAAGAGAACTACGGAGTAAGGCTTGCGGCGCACGGCCTCGGTGAGCTGCCCTCCCTCGTCGTAACCGACGTATCCCGGAGGGGCTCCGATGAGACGGCTGACGCTGTGTTTCTCTTGATACTCCGACATGTCGATGCGCGTCATCATGCTCTCATCGTCGAAGAGGAATTCAGCCAACGCTTTGGCCAGCTCCGTCTTGCCGACACCCGTGGTGCCGAGGAAGATGAACGAGCCGATTGGTCGCTTCGGGTCCTGCAGGCCTGCCCGGCTACGACGCACGGCATCAGCGACGGCGCGTATGGCCTCGTCCTGACCGATGACACGGCGATGGAGTTCCTCCTCAAGGTGAAGTAGTTTCTCACGTTCGGACTGCAGCATCTTGGACACGGGGATGCCCGTCCAACGGCTGACAACCTCGGCGATATCATCCGCCGTCACCTCTTCCTTGACCATCGCCTCGGTGCCCTGAGCCGAGCGCAACTGTTCCTGAATTTTCTGGATATCCGCCTCGAGGGCTTGCAGACGGCCATAGCGGATCTCGGCCACGCGGGCGAAGTCGCCTTCGCGCTCAGCACGATCGGCCTCGAACTTGAGTTGCTCCATCTGCTGTTTGTCGGCCTGTATCTTGGCAAGAAGGCCTTTCTCGCCCTCCCACTTGGCACGCATTTGCTGCTCTTGCTCGCGCAGGTCGGCAATCTGCTTGTTGAGGTCTTGAAGTTTGGTAGCAGCGACAGAGTCGCTGCCTACTGAGCCTTCGGCTTCACGCTTGATGGCCTCGCGCTCAATCTCGAGTTGCTTCAGGCGACGCGTAATCTCGTCCAACTCCTCAGGCACGCTGTCGCGTTCCATGCGGAGCTTGGCGGCGGCCTCGTCCATCAGGTCGATGGCCTTGTCGGGAAGGAAGCGGTCGGTGATGTAGCGATGCGAGAGCTCGACAGCCGCGATGATGGCATCGTCCTGAATACGCACGCGGTGGTGGTTCTCGTAACGCTCCTTCAGACCGCGGAGGATGCTGATGCTCTCGAGCGTGCCCGGCTCGTCGACCATTACACTCTGGAAGCGTCGCTCGAGGGCCTTGTCCTTCTCGAAGTACTTCTGATACTCATCGAGGGTCGTAGCACCAATCGCACGCAGTTCTCCTCGTGCGAGGGCAGGCTTCAGGATGTTGGCAGCGTCCATGGCGCCCTCGCTCTTGCCGGCACCGACGAGCGTGTGGATTTCGTCGATGAAAAGGATGATTCGCCCCTCGGACTTCGTCACCTCGTTGATGACGCTCTTGAGTCGCTCCTCAAACTCGCCTTTGTACTTGGCGCCTGCGATGAGTGCGCCCATGTCGAGCGAGTAGAGCTGTTTCTCGCGCAGGTTCTCAGGCACATCGCCGCGGAGGATGCGGTGGGCAAGGCCTTCGACGATGGCCGTCTTACCCGTGCCCGGCTCACCGATGAGGATAGGATTGTTCTTGGTGCGTCGCGAGAGAATCTGAAGGACACGACGGATCTCGTCATCGCGCCCTATGACAGGGTCGAGTCGGCCCGCCCTCGCTTCTTCGATGAGATTGCGAGCATATTTGGAGAGGCTCTGATAAGTGTCCTCGCTGGACTGCGACTTCACCTGTTGGCCACCTCGCAGTTCACGGATGGCTGCCGTGAGGTCTTTCTCGTTCACGCCAGCATCCTTCAGGATTCGTGCAGCGGTGGAGTTGCTGCCTACGACGGCGAGCAGAAGGAGTTCGATGGTGACAAACTCATCGCCCTGCTTGGCAGCCAATTCCTCTGCACGAGTGAGTATTGTATTGGTTTCACGCGCGAGGTAAGGATCGCCCCCCTCGACGCGGGGCAGGCTCTGCAACTGAGCTTCGAGAGCTTGGCTGACGGCTTGGGCGTTGACCGACAGCTTACGGAACAGGAACTGAGTGACCTGTTCGCCGTTCTTCAGGATGGCAGCCAACAGGTGCTCGGGCTCGATAGCTTGTTGACGGCGGGCCTCGGCAATGCGCACGGCCTCTTGTATGGTCTCTTGCGCTTTGATGGTAAACTTGTCGAAATTCATGGTGATAATGTTTTATTTGTTTTTATTGTCTACCTTGACAGCGGCAAAAGGTGTGCGAGAGAGGACGAAACGGCCAAAAAGTCAGTGATTCAGACTATTTGACAATGCCTACGGGGACGGAAAGGACTTTACGACAGCGTCGTTCTGGCTCTTCAAGGGATGTGAGGCGAGAGGAAAGGAAGGCGAAAGGGCAAGAGGAAAGGGAGGTAGGGAGATGAGAAGGAGACAAAAAGAAAGGTCCGCCCTGCAGAAAGGGGATTCTCAATAGTTGACCTCATCAAGTGTCAGAATGAACATTTCGGGTGGGTGAATAGCAGCCTGAACTCAAGTTGTGGGGTAACAAAGGAATGACTGATAGAGATATTATTTCAACGTTATGTCATCTACTTCAATTGTACTGTAGCTGTAGCACCTACGGCCGTAACGGTAAGAGAAGGGGACGCCTTGGCAGTTGCTGAAGGCTGTCGCTGCAGGAAAACGCGAGCCAATCCGTTGAAGGTGCTTACTTGGAAGTGGCGAGCAGCGGGGTCGTTGGGTTGCTCGCTGGCCTGCCAAGCAGGGTCGCCATTGCCTACGCCAAGGAAACAAACATCGCCATCGATGGTGAGCTGGACGTCTTCGCAAGCCGTAGGGACGAAACGTCCGCGACGATCATTGAGGGCAATGGTGCAGACATAAACATCACCACAACGCTCCGTCGAGAGTTGTATACGCGAAGGCTGATCGGTAGTCTCAAGGCGCTCGGTACAGACACGCTTGCCGCGGACATCGTAGCCGCGAGCCTCGATAGCACCAGGCTGATAGGTGACCGTCCAACTGAGGTGGCCGTCGCGAGGCATAGCCTTGCGCTCCTGCTTCTTTCCGTTGACAATCAGTTCGACTTCTGCACAGTTAGAGTAAGCCCATACGTCGACCTGCTCGCCCTCATGACCGCTAAGGTTCCAATGGGGCAAGAGATGCAAGACGGGTTCGTCTGTCCACCACGATTTCAGATAGAACGCCTCGTCCTTAGGAAATCCTGCGTAGTCGAGAACGCCAAACTCCGACCCCGTAGCGGGGAACGAAAGCGGGTTAGGTTCACCACGATAGTCGAAGCCAGTCCAGTAGAAGACGCCCCCGAGCCATGGACGCTGATGGTAGAACTGCCATCCGCGCTCAATGCAGTTGAGCATACTGTCGCGCCCCTCCGGACGACGGTTGATGGCAGCCATGCGACCTGCACGGCGCTCGTCGAAATAGATGCCTCGCGTGCCACAACCAGTGGTCTCCTCGGTGCCGACGGCGCAGCGCTGGGGGTAGTTCCTGCGATGTTCTTCAACGGGATTCTGAAGGATGTAGTTGTAGCCTGCGACGTCCATGGGTTCGAGGATAGTAGGACCACTGCTGCTGGCAGCACAAGCGGGACGTGTCGGATCGAGACGATGGCAGAACTCTCGCATGGCAGCTCCAATGCGACGACCATAATCCTTCCATTCGATGCCCCACTCCTCGTTGCCTATGCTCCATAGGATGATGCAAGGATGGTTGCGGTCGCGACAGATCATGCGCTCCAACTGATGACGCTGATAGTCATTGACGCCAGTGAGGCGGTTCTCTTCAAGGATGAGGATTCCCAATCGGTCGCAAGCATCGAGCAAAGCAGGCGTGGCTGGGTTATGACTCGTGCGAACGGCATTAGCCCCAATGCTCTGGAGCTGACGCATCTCCCATTCGATGAGGTCATCGGGGATGGCGCTGCCCACACCCGCGAGGTCTTGATGCATATCGAAGCCTTTCAGCTTGACGCTCTTTCCATTGAGCAGGAAACCATTATCGGGGTCAAAGGCAATATGACGGAAGCCGAAGGGAGTGACATACTCGTCAAGCGCAGCCCCATCGTCAGCCATCACGCGCGTGCGTACCTTATAAAGATATGGGTCCTGCAGACTCCAGAGATGAGGTGCTGTAACTTCGAAGGCCGCTGTTATAGTTTGTTCATCCTTGCCCTGAATCGTGAGGGGAGCTGCCGAGGCAGAGCTGCCAGGAGCAGCGACGAAGGCGACGACCTTACCGTCGGCATCCAGAAGTTCATGGCTGAGTGTATAACGGCGCTGGGCGTATGCGTCATTGCAGACGGTCGTCTCGATGGTAAGGCTGGCACGGTCAAAGGGGGCTTGCAGGTCGGCATGAACAAAAGTGCCATCGGTCTTCACGTAAACGGGGGCCGTACGATTCAGCCATACGTGGCGGTAGATGCCAGCGCCCTCATAGAACCAGCCCTCCTCCAACGAAGCATCCACGCGAACGCAGATGAGATTAGAGCCTCCGTAGTTGAGGTACTCGGTGATGTCAAAGGTCTGAGGGATATAGCCACTCGGCTCGCCGCCGACATAGAAACCGTTCACCCAGATGCGCGCATCACGGAAGATACCATCGAACTGCAGTTCGAAGTGTTGTCCGTCCTCGCTCTTGTCGACATTGAAGAAACGCCTATACCATCCCACACTCGTCTCGGGGTATTTCCATCCTACGGTCTTGTAGCCATGGCTGTGACTGGCTCCTCGAGCAAAAGGGAGTTGAACGGCCCAGTCATGGGGCAGGTCGACGCGCGTCCACCTCGTAGAGTCCTCCTTGAACTTCATCGCGTAAGGGCCTTCGTTGTGAATGCTATTGGCCTTCGTGAGGTAGTTGAAGTACTCGGTGCCACAACCGAAGTCGCGTGCAGGGTCGGCCGCATGACCAAAGGCAAAATGCCATCCGTCGTCGATGAGTTGGTGCTGACGGGGCTGGGCATTGAGGGTCAACGCAAAAAACGACAGTATCACAGTGAGAAGAGTTTGTTGGATCTTTTTCATTGTCGTAGAAGATGTTATGGTTGTCTATAATCGATTATTAGTGGAATTCAGAATGGTTGAATGGCATCATCACCAGCAGCCGTGTAACACAGATGTCTCTTATTATTGCTCTGTGCTTGAATGGCGGTGAGCATCAGCAAGAGACATGACAAGGGGAAGAGTTGCTGAAGAGTGTCCATACGTCCAATTATATCTTTGTTTATTTCTTTGGGCACAAAGATAAATATTTATGTCCATCTCTACTTCCTTTTTTTCATCAAATCCTTACACAATTCTTCTTTTTGAGCGAAAAGAAGCGTAAATACATGCCAAAGTTGGATAATTGGATGCCAATAGAACTTGGAGAATCGGCCTATCAATGTCATGTAACTAACGCTTCTTTCCATCCTGACAGCACGAACAGTCGCACTGTATAGTACGTAAAGGCTTACGCGTATAGTACGTAAAGGGCTACGCGTATATACGTGTAGGCCGATGCGTATATACGTGTAGACTCCCCCGTATAAACCTATAGTCCGACACCTATATACTTGTAGGTCTATGTCATGGTAACTCTGACCCTGTCCATCGTCCCTACAGGGCTAATCCTCAGCACATTCATACAGGCGAAGCCCAAGTCTGTCTTTTCAGGGTATCTACCTATTGATGTAGATAAACATAAAAAAAAGTCTATAAAGTTGCGGCCGTTTGCAAATAAAGAATTATCTTTGCGCTCAGAAAGCCCCATAAAGGGGGCTGTGAGCTGAAATGTCAAGCTCGCAGAGCCAAGAACCATAAAGGGGAACTCCAATAAGAACCAAAAAGAAACGACCCATAGAAAAAAAGAAAGCATCAACATGGCAAAAGTAATGATCATCGGCGCCGGTGGCGTAGCTACCGTGGCAGCTCACAAGATGGGGCAGAACCCCGAGGTGTTCACCAGCATCATGATAGCCTCTCGCACAAAGGCGAAATGCGACCGTCTGGCTGCGGCCGTGGCTGCAGCGACTGCCCACAAGGACATCCAGACCGCACGCGTCGACGCTGACAACGTGCCTGAGCTCGTGGGCCTGCTCAACGACTATCGTCCCGACATCGTCGTGAATCTGGCACTCCCCTATCAGGACCTCACCATCATGGAGGCCTGCCTGCAGACAGGGTGCAACTACCTTGACACGGCCAACTACGAGCCCAAGGACGAGGCTCACTTCGAGTACTCGTGGCAATGGGCCTATCGCGAGCGCTTCGAGAAGGCAGGACTCACAGCCATCCTCGGATGCGGATTCGACCCGGGCGTAACCTCAATCTACACCGCATACGCCGCCAAGCACCACTTCAAGGAGATTCAATACCTGGACATCGTGGACTGCAACGCAGGCGACCACCACAAGGCCTTCGCCACCAACTTCAACCCCGAGATCAACATTCGCGAGATCACGCAGAAGGGCCTCTATTGGGAAGATGGTAAATGGGTGGAGACCGAGCCCCTGGAGATTCACAAGGACTTGACTTACCCCGAGATAGGGCCGCGCGACAGCTACCTGCTCCACCACGAGGAGATAGAGTCGCTGGTCATCAACTACCCAACCATCAAGCGTGCCCGTTTCTGGATGACCTTCGGCCATCAGTATCTGAAGCACCTCGAAGTAATCCAAAACATCGGCATGAGCCGCATCGACGAGATCGAGTACGAAGCGCCATTGGCCGACGGCACAGGCACAGCAAAGGTGAAAATCGTTCCGCTGCAGTTCCTCAAGGCCGTGCTGCCAAACCCGCAGGACTTAGGCGAGAACTACGAGGGCCAGACCTCCATCGGTTGCCGCATACGCGGTATAGGCTACGACGGCAAGGAGCACACTTATTACGTATATAACAATTGCTCGCACCGCGCGGCCTACGAGGAGACAGGCATGCAAGGGGTGTCGTACACCACAGGCGTACCCGCCATGATTGGCGCCATGATGTTCCTCACTGGCAAGTGGGTTATGCCTGGCGTGCACAACGTCGAAGAGTTCGACCCCGATCCCTTCATGGAGCAGCTGAACTGCAAAGGTCTGCCCTGGCATGAGTTGCACGACATCGACTTGGAGCTTTAAAAGTGAAAAGTGAAAAATGAAAAGTGAAAAATAAGAGTAACTTATTTAAGCTTAAAATGACGAATTAACGAAATAACGAAAACTGTTAACAATAATGGCTAAACAAGAACAACCAGCGAACGACAGAGCCGCTCGCCTACAAGCCCTGCAAATGGCTATGGCCAAGATCGAGAAGGACTTTGGCAAGGGCAGTATCATGAGACTCGGAGACCGTGCAGACGAGAAGATAGATGTTATCCCTACGGGAAGTATCTCCCTCAACCACGCCCTCGGCGTAGGGGGCTATCCACGCGGTCGTATCATCGAAATCTTCGGTCCTGAGAGTTCAGGTAAGACCACTCTCACCATTCATGCTATCGCCGAAACACAGAAGGCAGGAGGCGTGGCAGCCTTCATCGATGCCGAGCATGCCTTCGACCCCACGTATGCTGCCAAACTGGGCGTGAATCTGCAAGATTTGTGGATCTCGCAACCCGACAATGGCGAGCAAGCGCTCGCTATCGCTGACCAATTGATCAGCTCGTCGGCCGTAGACCTCGTGGTCATCGACTCCGTAGCGGCGCTGACGCCCAAAGCAGAAATCGAAGGCGACATGGGCGACAACAAAGTAGGCCTGCAGGCACGATTGATGAGTCAGGCTTTGCGCAAACTCACCGCTACCATCGCCAAGACCAAGACTTGCTGCATCTTCATCAACCAACTGCGCGAAAAGATTGGCGTCATGTTCGGCAATCCCGAGACTACCACTGGCGGTAACGCCCTGAAGTTCTACTCCAGCGTGCGCCTCGACATCCGGCGCATCAGTAGCATCAAGGATGGCGACGAAATCCTCGGCAACTTGACACGCGTGAAGGTGGTCAAGAACAAGGTTGCACCTCCTTTCCGCAAGGCTGAGTTTGAGATTACTTTCGGCGAGGGTATCTCGCGAGTGGGCGAACTCGTTGACCTCGGCGTCGAATACAACATCATCAAGAAATCTGGTTCTTGGTTCAGCTACAATGATTCCAAGATCGGACAAGGGCGCGAAGCTGTGAAGAATGCTCTGCGCGACAATCCTGAACTTGCTGAGGAAATTGAAGCTAAGATCGTCGAGGAGATGAAAGCAAAGTCATAAACAGGCGGGCCCCTTCTGTCACGACAAGGAGGGGCCTTGTCGTACCTATATTACGCCAACTGAAAACCATCAATAAACCTATTCAACGATGAAAAAACTCATTCTTACAATGGCTTTTGGGCTCATAGCTGTCGCTACAAACGCTGAAGTGACGCTGCCCGGATGGATGTCGTCCAACATGGTGCTGCAGCAACGCACGACCATGCACCTGAAGGCTACGGCCAAGCGCGGAGCCACCGTCAAAATCACCACCTCTTGGGACAAACAGACCGTGAAGGTGCAAGCCGACAAACAGACAGGCGCCTTCGACTTCGACCTCCGTGTGCCTGCTGCCGGAGGACCGTACACGCTGACCTTTGACGACGGCAAGAAGACCGTGCTCGACAATGTGATGGCCGGCGAAGTGTGGTTCTGCAGCGGACAGTCGAACATGGAGATGCCCGTCAAAGGATGGGGGCAGGTCAACAACTGGGAACAGGAAGTGGCCAACGCCAACCATCCGCTGGTGCGCCTCTTCCAAGTGGATCGGGCCGTAGCCCACACCCCTCAGACACGCGTGCCCATAGGCCACACCAAGGGTTGGGCAGTATGCTCGCCTGCAATGGTGGAGGAATTCTCGGCATGTGCCTATTTCTTCGCACGTGAGGTGTCGCAGAAGCTGGGCATCGCCGTGGGCGTCGTCAACAGCTCGTGGGGCGGCACACCCGCCGAGAGTTGGACGAGCCATGAGGCTTTGGCCGAGGTGACAGGATTCGAGGACCACCAGAAGCGCGTCTTCGAGACCGGCTTTGACGAAGAGAAAATCCAGCAGCTCTATTTAGCTGAGCGCGCAGAGTGGATGAAGGAAATCTTCGGCGATGACCGCGGCCTAAAAGACGGCGACCTGACACAGGCACCGTGGGCGCAGGGCGATTTCGACGACAGCAAGTGGCAGAAAATGTCACAACCCATTCACTGGAACCAGACCCCGGAACTGAAGGAGTTCGACGGTATCGTGTGGCTGCGCCGTGTGATAGACATTCCCACCCCATTGGCAGTCAAGGACCTAAAGCTGGAACTCGGCCCCATAGACGATGAGGACTGCACCTATTGGAACGGCACGCTGGTGGGCACGACAACGGGTTGGAACATTTCCCGCCACTATACGATTCCTGCACATCTGCTCAAACCCGGACGCAACATTCTCGCCGTGAGGATTTACGATACCAGCGGCGATGGCGGCTTCTGCGGTGATGCCAAAGACTTTTATCTCAAATCCGACGACACCACCATTCCCCTCACTGGTGACTGGAGTTGGCAGAAGAGCATGAGTGCTGCCGAGGTCAAGGCTCATTCCGGAGGTGTGGAACCCAAGAAGCCCAACGATTCCTGGTACCCCGCCAACCTCTTCAACGCCATGGTGGCACCCTTCCTGGACATGCCCGTCCGCGGCTTCACCTGGTATCAGGGATGTTCGAACGTAGGTCGTGCCGTGCAGTATGAAAGCCTCTTCCAACGTATGATCCTCGACTGGCAAGCACGTTTCAACCGCACTTCCGAGGTGGGTGCCTATCCCAAGCCACAGCAGGACGAACGCCGACGCGGTTTCTTCGGCATGCAGGACAGCAAGGCTATCCCCTTCTACTTCGTGCAGATTGCCAACTACCGCTGGGAAAAGGACATACAGCCCGAGTCGGAATGGGCCGCCATCCGCGAGGCACAACGCAAAGCCATGCAACTCGACGGCGTTGGCATGATGGTCAACATTGACATCGGTATGGCGATGGATATCCACCCGAAGAACAAGCAGGAAGTGGGACGCCGACTGGCGCTTCTCGCCTTGAATCGTACCTATGGCCGTGAAGAGGCTTGCGCAGCGCCTGAATATTATCAGATGCGCGTCAGCGACGGCAAGGCCACCCTGTTCTTCCGTCCCGTACAAGGCAGCGATGCCCTCGCAGAGAACGCCGACATCAAGGGCTTCACCATCGCAGGCCCCGACCACATCTGGCACGTAGCCAAGGCACGCGTCGAAGGCGAGCGATTCATGCAACGCGTGATCGTAGAATGTCCGGAGGTGCCCTACCCCGTCGCTGTACGCTATGCATGGGCCGACAATCCGCCGTGCAACCTCAAGACCATCTCAGGACTTCCCGTAGGCCCATTCCGCACCGATGACTGGGCGGACTTTAAATAACGGGAGCGATAACGGGAACGAAAACGGGCGCTCGGCGCGAAGCGACGTTTGACCTTTCAAGGACTTAAACGGGAACGGTTATTTCCGTGTTCTTGCGTTCATTTCCGCGTTTCCCGTATTCAAAGACATCAAAAATCCAACGTCAGTTGCTCTTCTGGCAACAAACGGAATGTCATCCGGTGGTAGGGCGAAGCGCCATACTGCCGGATGGCTTCTCTATGGGCCTTGGATGGATAGCCCATATTCTTGTCCCAACCATATTGAGGGAACTCTTGCGCAAGCGACTTCATACGGTCGTCACGATAGGTTTTAGCCAACACGCTTGCCGCTGCAATGCTCATGTAGGTCGCATCTCCCTTTACAATCGTGTCGGCAGGCGTCACACGTTCGACTCGCGAGCCATCGAGTAGCAAAGCGTGATAAGGCATCCACCGATTGCCGTCGACCAGAATATGACCAACATCCATGCCCAGTTTGTCCAGCGCACGCTGCATGGCCAGTATCGAGCAGCGCAGGATATTCAACCGGTCTATCTCAGCAGGCGAGCACTCAGCTACAGCCCAAGCCGTCGCCTCACGCTCGATAACCTCGCGCAGGGCGTAGCGCTGGCGCTCAGTCAACTGTTTGGAATCATTCAGCAGTTCGTTCTCGAAATTGGTAGGCAATACCACAGCCGCCGCAAACACAGGCCCAGCCAGACAACCACGGCCAGCCTCGTCGCAGCCCGCCTCAATGACATCGGGAGTATGGAAGACTTTCAGCATAACGCCGCAAAGGTAATGCTTTTCAATCGCTCAAGCATGGCCGATTGTGCTAAATAACGTTAAGGGATTCGGCCGCATGAGCACGCGCATAACGCAACACAAAGAATTTTGTAGAATTGTCTTTTGGTTTCGATGAATTATTGTATCTTTGCGCCAACATCTTGGCGATAGGTACATCGACCGAGAACATGCTTACCTACAAATATGAAGAGGCTCATATTATTTACATTCCTTTTTGCTGCCTTACTACCCGCAGCACTCATAGCCCAAACGCTCACCAGCCCCGATGGACGCTATCGGTTCAGCTACTGTCAGGTAGGAGGTGCCATGGGCTATTGCATCACGTTCGATGGCGACACTATCGTGCGTCCCAGCCGATTGGGCGTGGACATTGAGAACCAACTCTTCGAGTCGGCGCTGGCCGTGCCCCGGGGCAACAATGTCGATTGGAGTGCCGACCTCGTCCTTTGCGGCGAGGAACTGACCGAACGCGACACGACATGGACACCCCTCTACGGCGAGAACGCCCGCATTCGCGATCACTATCGCCAGCTCGTCCTTCATTTCGAGAAAGGGTCGAACGGCCAAGGCAAAGTTAGCGAGGGCTACGACAAACGCAAGTTCTATGCCTTGGATGTCATCGTACGGGCCTACGACGAAGGCGTGGCTCTGCGCTACCATTTTCCAGAGACCAGCAATGGCCTTTTCCTCCATGTCACAGGCGAGCGCACGGCCTTCCGCATGCCTACCGGCACGATGGCATGGTATGAGGAGTGGGCACAAGGGCCCTACGACCTGCGGCAGCTGCGCCAACCTTGGGAGGAGAGCGAACGCCCGCTGCTGATGCGCCTGACTAACGGCACTTACGTAGCGCTGCTCGAAGCCGGTCTGCTCAACTTTCCCCGAGGCAAGTTCGCGCTGGCGGCTGATGACGAACTGCAGGTGCGCCTTTATGGCGACGTGGACCTCATCTCGCCCTTCGACACGCCTTGGCGCGTCGTCATGGCCGGCCGCAAAGCCGTTGACCTGATCAATCACAAGGAGCTGGTACTTAACCTCTGCGACGAGCCCGTCACGCCTCCGCCGTCATGGGCATGGATTCGTCCCGGTCGAGCGTTCCGCTGCACCCGCCTGGACCGCGCCAGCCTCTTGCGCAGTATCGATTTCTGCCGCGAGTTCGGCATCGAATATGTCGAACTGGACGCAGGTTGGTATGGGCCCGAAGGCAAGGTAGAGAGTGATGCACGACAGGCTGCACCCACTCGCGACTTCCGCATGGAAGAGATATGTGCGTATGCACGCCAAAAAGGTGTTGGCGTATGGGTCTACGTGAACCAACGCGCCTTGGCCCGACAGTTGGACGACCTGCTTCCCATCTACGAACATTGGGGCGTAAGCGGCATTAAATTCGGTTTCGTACAAGTGGGCAGCGCACAATGGACCTCGTGGTTGCACGAGGCCGTACGCAAGTGCGCCGACCACCACTTGCAGGTCGACATTCACGACGAGTACCGCCCGACTGGCGTCTCTCGCTCGCTGCCTAACCTGCTGACGCAGGAAGGCATTCGCGGCAACGAGGAAATGCCCGATGCGACGCACAACGTCATCCTCCCCTTCACGCGCTACCTGTGCGGCCCGGCCGACTATACGCTCTGCTACTTCAACAACCGCGTCCGCTGCACCCATGCCCATCAGCTGGCTATGGCTGCCGTCTACTACTCGCCCTTGCAGTTCCTGTTTTGGTACGACCTGCCCTACCCCGATGGTTGGGACGGCGCTGAGTTGCAGTTTTGGCGCGACTGCCCTACGGTGTTCGATGAGAGCCGTGCCCTCGACGGCGAACTGGGCGAGTACATCGTCCAAGCACGCCGCAAGGGAGATGAATGGTTCGTGGGCGCGATGACCAACACAGAGGCTCGCAGCATCAACGTCCCCACCAACTTCCTGCAACGAGGCCGCAAGTACATCGTCACCCTCTACACCGACGACCCTACCCTCAGCACGCGCAGCAAGGTTGCTGTGCACCGGATGCAGGTGAAGGCGGGCAAGAGCATTCCGCTCCAGCTGATGGCCAGCGGCGGTGCTGCCATCCATTTCAAGCCCTCAAACAAAAAATAGCACTATGATGAGAAGAACTATCCTTGCTCTGGCCATGCTGGCCGCTACGATTAGCATCGTTGCTCAGACCGACTACAAGAATTATCGAATGGCTGGCCCCTACGAGGTAGTGGCCCGCGATGGCGAATTCCGCTCGTCGAAGGGCGGCAGCGAACACGATATGTGGGCCGCTTGGGAGTGTGCCAAAGGCGGCTTTGATACGAAGGCACTGGAGATTATCAATGCCTACGCCGAAAAGCTCCAGCGTTTCGACGGGCATGACGCACCGCTCTGCCTCATTCAAGCCTATTGGCTCTGCCGTGCCATGGCGCTGGAGCGCGACCACCGCACTCCCGCCTGGGACGCGATGATACGCAGGGCGATACTACCGACGATGAACAAGTTCGAGGCCGACAGCCCCTATGCCAACGGCAACTGGGGAGCCATCGTCAACCGCTGTCGCATGGCAGCAGCTATCTGCATGGCCGACACAACCCTGTACAACGCCGCTGTCGACTACTACCTCCATGCCAATGACAATGGTGCCCTACCCCATTACATCAGCCCGACCGGACAATGTCAGGAGACAGGACGCGACCAAAGTCATGCCCAGCTGGGACTCGGTGCCCTGTGCGACCTCTGTGAGATGGCCGAGGGACAGGGGGATGACCTCTGGGGGGCGCTGGACAACCGCCTGATGCACGGCATCGAGTACAGCGCCCGCTACAATCTAGGCTTTGACGTACCTTTCGAGACATGGACTGACTGCACTGGCCTCTACAACGACTGGACGGAGCCCGGCGCAATGGGCCGAGGCACGATACGGGACATCTATGAAAAGCCCTACAAGCATTATGCAGGCAAGAAACACTTGAAGATGCCTTACACCCGACAAGTGCTCGCCCTGCAGAAGAAAGCCGCTAAGAACGGCGAACTGCAGGTTAATCCCGAGGCCAACCATTTCAAGGTCAAGGGCGTCACGGAAGGCAAGAAACTACATCAGGTCTTCACCTACGCGGCCCCCCAGGGTGCTCCGTTGAAACATGACTATGACGTCTATGTCCAGCCGCGCGGCAGCAAAGAGTGGACGCATATAGATACGTATATGGCCAAGGTCAACGCACCCATCCCTGCCGCCTCAGCAGATGGGATGGGCAACACCTCGGGCACTGGCCACCGCGTCACGGAGATTTCCTACTGCATGTTCGACTTCACGGGTGATGTCTTTGTGCGCGTAGTCACCAAGAGCCGTCGATTCCTGTCGGCTCGCATCCGCCCCGACTATCGCGGCACGATAGCCAACGTGCAGAATGACTCTACCGTTCAGTTCCTGCTGTTCCAACCCGAGAACGTCAGCGTAGAGTTTAGCTTCACCCCTGACCCTTCTCTTAAGGACGGGAGGAGTATATACTCCATCACCGACAACTTATTGGTTTTCACCTCACACCCGCCCGTGACGAAGGAGGAGGCTGAGGCGCAGGCGAAGAAAGAAGGACGCCAGTTCGTCTACGTTCCATCTGGATATCATACTGGAAACAAGTCGGTCGGCAGCGAGACGACCGTCTACCTTGCTGGCGGTGCTTACCTCGAGGGCACTCTCGGCATCGAGGATGCCCATGATGTCAGCATCCTGGGGCGAGGCATCGCCCGACCGTCACGCGGCTATGAGGGCTGCCATGTCTATCGCTCACGCAACGTTCTCATCGACGGTCTGGTCGTTAACACCTGCCCCGTGGGCGGTTCTGACGGCGTGACGCTGCACGATGTCCGCAGCATCTCCCATCCTCAATGGGGCGACGGTCTGAACGTCTTCGCATCGTCCAACGTCCTCTACGACCGCGTCTTCTGTCGCAACTCCGACGATTGTACGACGGTCTATGCCACTCGCAAGGGCTTCGAAGGTTCGGCGCGCAACATCCGCATGCGCAACTCCACTCTATGGGCCGACGTGGCGCATCCCATCTTCGTCGGTCTGCACGGCGCCGCTGCAGGTCCGCACCCAGAACGGCTGGACACCATCGAGAACGTCACCTACGAGAACATCGACATTCTCTGCCAGAGCGAGCCGCAGGTGGACTACCAAGGCTGTCTCGCCATCAACGCAGGCGACAACAACCTCGTCCGCAACGTCACCTTCGACAACATCCGCATCGAAGAGCTACATCAGGGCTGCATCCTGCAAGTGAAGGTGGCATTCAACTCCAAGTACTGCGCCGCCCCCGGACGTGGCGTGGAAGGCGTCACCTTCAGGAACATCCGCTACTATGGTCGCCAGCCCTATCTGTCCATCATCAACGGCTATGACGCCGAGCGCAAGATCAAAGACATCTCCTTCGAGGGGCTGAAGATCAATGGTCGCGCTATCTACGACAAGATGCCCGGCAAGCCCGGCTGGTACGCCACCGCCGATCTCGTCCCCATCTTCGTCGGCAATCACGTCGAGGGCGTGACCTTCAAGAAGTGAACGGGGCCTGCGCATTCATGCAGATTCGGAGTACAAAAGATGTTAACCAGAGCCGCATATTCGCTTAAAATGACTTAAAAAGCACACCTACTCACAGCCGCTCATTTGGATTTTATTTTGTATCTTTGCCGTAGCTCACGAAGGGCTATACATTTTCACCATCTAAAAAGAGCTGAATATTATGTCAAAGACAATTGAAATGCAAGTCGAGAAGAGCAACAGTCTCATTCAAGGACTGCGCAAACTGCTGAGCGAAGGTGGCACAGGCATCACGGCGACAGAGTTAAGTCAAATGGAAAAGGATGTCAAGGCGCTTGCCGCAGCCAGCGACGAATGCGAACGCTTGCGCGCTGAACTGGCTCCAAAGGTGAGGCGCATGAATGAGATTCTGGCCGACGTAAAGAACAAATATGTTGAGCGCAAGGTCATCATCAAAGAGCGCTTCCCCCAAGAGCGTTGGGCCGACTACGGTCTCGCTGACAAGCGCTGAGCCCTCTTCCTACTCACTCTTGACACCGCCCCCGTCCGTCTATGGACAGGGGCGGTGGTACGTTGGAATGTAGGCGTCCTACCATTCGAGTCAGGCTATGCCTATAACCGCACCCCCACGAAGAAGCGAGCACGCCACTTGTTCTGGTTGATGACGACGGCATCGTCGGCGAAGGCCGAATTGTTCATCACGAGCGTAGTGCCGGCGAAGTAGCGGGGCGAGAAGTTGTAGACGATGGCTGCTCGCTCGTTGAAAATCATGTTCAGTCGCATGCGATGAGCCTGCTGTCGTTCGCCGTTGATGGTCAAGTTGTTTCGGTTGTAAACGACGAACGTAGGGAGTGCCGAGAGATGCAGCAGCCACTTGCGCCCGAACACCCAGTTATAGGCATAGCCGCCGCCGATGCCTACATGCCCGGCATAGATGCGTACCTCGGGCGCATCGGGGTTCCTCGCCATCAGCGCATCGGTCGTCTTGATGTTGCCTCCCTGATAACTGATGCCTGCCAACCCAGAACCTGCCGAGCGGCGCTGGATATAGCTCTGAGTGAAGGCCGCGGGATAAGAGAAATGACGATGGTCGAACGTGTAGTAGCCCACGACGTTCACTACCTTCATGGCCACGTCGCCCGACTCTAACCGTCGCGCTCCCCTGTCGCCGTTGATGTCGCCCACAAGCGATTCCGAGCGCTGATAGCTGAAGTCCAGACTCACACGGCTACTGAAGTAGTGGGCATTGAGCTCATAGTCTTTATAAACTCCCTTCAATTTGGCAGGATTGATGGCCACCGCCGCGGTGAGACCACGGAAGGACGCGGCGAGGCTCACCGTGGTCTTGTGACTCGTCCTGAGGTCGGCCTTCTGGTAGAAGCCATTCACCGTTCCCTTGGTGTGGAAGGTGTTACCCGTCTGGTTCAGCCTCAGCTTCAGCGTCAGCGTCCCTTCAGGCCTCACGACATAATTTGTGTCGCAAGACGTTTGGTAGTAACGGGCTGTTAACACGCTGTCCACCTTCTCGCCCCGCTTTCGCATCCCTACAGGCATGACAGCCCGCAGCCTCTCCACGAACCGCTGGGCAGAGGCCTCCGCGAGGAAGCCAAAAAGCAGGAAGAGCACGAATACGACCTTGTACTTCACAGACACAGCTCCATCAATTGACGTTTTCTTATCCATCTTAAGTTTCGCAAGCTCCGCTTGCTTGGGAGATAAGAGTTAAGAGTTAAGAGTTCTTTAGACTCGCCTTGAGGCTCGAAGAAGCGGTGCAGCGCCGAACGAGGAGTTAAGAGTTAGGAGTTCTTCGCAGAGCGAAGCGAGCAGAGCTCGAGCGGACGAGTAGACAAGTTTTCGACACTGAAAGTAAATTCGGAGTAAATTTCGCTCAAGAAATATTATATCGTTATTTTCTGAAAAAATTTTCTGCGCGTTTCCTTCGCATTTCTTGAAGGGTCAAGCGAGCAGAGGTCGAGTCCTTTCCTCGTCAAAAAAGTTCTTCGCAGAGCGAAGCGTCCCGTAGGGCCGAGCGCTTGATGTACCCTTCGACAAGCTCAGGATGTATCCATGATGACCATGTTATTTCTATCAGATTACTGCGAACAGAGCGAAAGTTGACAGGGTCACTCCAACGGCATCTCAGGGTGCTGAACGGCCAGCGGGAGGTCCTTCTGCGAGAGGGAGAAGACGTAGAGAATGGCGGCTTTCGTACCGTTGTTCTCGCCGTGATGAATAGTCTCTACCATCTCCACGACGGCCTCTCCCTCGTGAACGACCTTTTGCTTCCCATCCTGACTGAAGATGGTCAACTCGCCTTGCACAAGCACACCGAGATTCATCACGGGGTGGTGGTGCCAGCCTAATTTCCGACCAGCAGGGACGACGTATTTCATTGCGACAAGTTCGGGGCGTCCCGCCAGATAATCTGGTAGTTCGGGGCCATCCCAACTCTGACCAGTGCGGATGAGTTCGGTCGCTTCAACTTGCTGCGCATGAGCGTTGTCGGCATCGGCGCGCTCGCAAGAGGTGAAGGAGCCGAGTGCAGCGAGGATGAGGGCTGCAGCTAACAACCAAGGTTGTAGCGCGGTCCTTGAGGTGCTTATGACTTGCCAAGAATGAGGTTGACGAGGGCCGTGACATCGGCGATGGTGATCTTCTCATCGCCATTGACATCGGCGGCAGCGCTGTCGTAGTCGTTGTTGGTGTCCTTGCCGAGGATGATGTTGACGAGAGCGGTGACGTCAGCGATGGTGACGAAGCCGTCCTTGTTGACATCGCCAAGCGTCACGACGACAGGCGCGGCAACCTTGCGGTAGAGTGCGATAGGCTGTTGGGCCGTATAGGTAGCGGATTTGAAGTAACGGAAACGCGTCTGTCCCGACGTCATATTATAGCGTAGATGAGTGACATCGCTGACGATGTCCACGCCATCTGATGCCATGCTCAAGGCGTTGGTGAAAGCGGTCTCAGCTGATGTCTTCAATCCATTGGCGTCGGAGGTCTGGCCGATGTAATAACCGCTTGCACTCTTGATGGTATAGCCACCGACGACGGCTTCGATGGTGAAGGATGCTGCATCAGTGGCGTCTGAACTCGAAATGGTGTTGTCGGAGATGGTCACGTTGATGGTGTTCGAGATTGCATCCAAGGTTCCCAGACCGCCATTCATGGCCACGCTGCCCTCCTCGTAGACAATCAGATACTGACCGCTCCAGTCGTCGGGTGCTGAAGTCACCTTGACGTAGTCGCCAGCGGCAGGTGTGGTGCCCTCAGGGCGTGCGAGGCTGACGATGTAGTTGCCAGATGTGAACTCACGCGTCGTGTTCTTATAGAGGATGAGGCTGCCGTAGACGACCACTGTATCGCCCACTTGTAGTTGGTCAGCGCTGGTGAAGGCATCGCCATCGAGGTATTTGCCGCGATAGACGAGGAGCTGGTTGTCCTCGGTGCCGTCGTCGGAGATATTGTAGGTGGCGTTGCCATACTGGGTATTCACCTCTGAGATGGATGCGACAACGCCCTTCACGAAGACCAAATCCTCAGGCAGCTGGTCGTTGTCGAACAACGCCTGAGCTTCGGCCACGGTGTAGGGGTTGTCGGCAGAGTTCTCGTCGCCGGTAGACTCAGCCTTGACGGTAAGGACGTAGAATGCCGAAGCACCGTTGTAATTGTCGTTGCCCGCGAAGGTGGCGGTGATGATGGTGGTGCCAGCCTCCAGAATCGTGATGGCTCCGCTGGTGGCATCGACCTCAGCCACAGTGGGTTTGCTGCTGGCGTAGGTGACGTTGATGTCGGCAGGGTCAGTGGTCAGCGACGGAGCTGTGAAATCTTCACCCACAGTGGCTGTTGCCGTGGTGGCACTGAAAGTGAGCGTGGCGTCGTGCTTCAAGTTGCCAGCAGCCTTTCGATAGAGCTGAGGCAGACTACCCACGCTAGACCCTACATCATAGCAGGAGAAGATAGGCGTACTATTATTGGGATTGAAGCGCAACACATTTCGTGTGTTCGTTCCCTGGAAGATGATGGTAGCCATACCGTCGGCAATGCTGATGTCTGCCTTGGCATTGTCATCGGCAGTGGATTCGGTTCTGAGATAGTTCTTCGAACTGCTTGCCGCATAGAGATAGCCGCTGCCCACGTTGAAGAGGTAATTGGTGCCATTCTTCTCGAGGGTGATAATCTGCACGCCCTCGCCAGGCGTGAGGGTGCCGTCGGCGTTAAGGGTGAGGTCAGAGGAGGCTGAGCGATTGTTGTCGTTCTGAGTGGTGCTCAGCGCGTAGGGGTTGCCGCTTTCGTCAATGTAAGCAATCAACACTTCGTCGCCAGCTGCCAACAAGTTGGCATCTCCAACCAATTGATAGCTGTCACCTTCGCCACCCGTCGAACTGCCATTCTCGGTAGCTGTAGCTGTCAGTGTTACCGTAACGGCTTCAGCGCCAGCACTGGTGAGGGTGATGGAGCCCGAGAAAGAGCCCGCAACCGTGGGGGCGAAGGTCACCTGCACGACGGCGTCCTCGATGGCCTTGTCAATCGTCGTTGTCGAGAGGCTGAAGACGCCTGCCGCATCGGTCAACGCAAGCGCGATGTCGTCGGTGAGGTTCTCGCTCAGCACGTTGAGGGGCATCGTGTGCTGTGCCCCCACCTTGGCGCTGAAGGTCAGCGCCTCGTCGGCCACGATGAAGGGTGTGGGCAGCGAAGGCGTAGCGCTACTGTCCTCCATGTAGAGGTTGGCCTGGATCATCGACGCGTTGGGGCTGCTGGTGTAAGTGGTGAAACGCGGGTTGTTGACGTTGTAGAGCATAGTGCCGTAGGAGTCGAAGGTCATCGTGACGCCATCGGTACCATCGGTGAGTGTCCACGCTTTCTCATCGCTGGCGTAGGCCAGTTTCTTCGTTGTCGTGGCATAGAGGTACTCGCCAGTGGTCTCGTTCATGAATGTCCACCCTCCATCCTCAGCCTGCTCCAGTACGAACACTTCCACATCGTTGCCGATGGTGATGACCTCGTCGCTGACGGTGACCATTTGGGAGCCCATGATGCTGTTGCTGACGGCGCCTGCAGCTCGGGCTTTGCTGCCACAGGCGATGATGTAGCGCATGCCAGGCTCTAGGTCGTCGACCGACGCTACACGGGTGAAGGTGATAGTGTTGGGGTCGCTGGTGCTGGCGCCAATGGTGAACTTGCCGCTCGCCACCTTGCTCTCCTCGCCGTCAAGCACGGCGACAGCCTTCACCACCGTTGTCTCACTGATGGTGATGGGCGAGGTGTAGAGGGTGCTGGCGGACGAGGGCGTAGTGCCGTCGAGGGTGTAATAGATGGCGGCGGCGTCTGTGGTGCAACTGATGCTTATGGTCTGCGCTTCGGCATAGCGTCCTGCCTTGGGCGAGAACGTAGGTGTGGCCACATTACTTGCTGCGCGGAACTTGAATGAAACAGTGCCGTCGGCATTCTGCGTGATGTTTTCAACTGATGAGTCTAAGTAGTAGGTGCCGCCTGCGTTCTTGTTGAAAAGCTTAGCGGCAGGTGTGGTAGATTCACCGAAAGCATTTACCGAGCCGTAGGGGTAAGGGTCGTTTGCCATGCCCTCTTCGGTGTAGTACTTGGAGCCGTTGTATGCCTCATACTGATATTTATTATCAGCCGCTATCCATGTCATGCGCTGGTGGCTGGGGGTATCATTAGGCGTGTTGCTGCTCCATGCCGAAGCACTATAATCGACGTGCAGAATGAGCAGTCCTTCCCCTGGCAGGCTAGCGTCCCAGCCCGTCTTCTGTCGGTTCTCAAGGAGGTAGTACTCGTTCTTGTTGCCGCTATTATAAATGACGTAGGTGTTACTGCCGCTGGCCTGCAGCTCCTTCATGTTGTCGACTTGCGTGGTAGACGTGAGTTCCGTGGGCGTCTTCCATCCCGCCACCCACCGCTCGTAGCTGGTGTAGCCTGCGGGCTGATAGCCATCATCGTTGTAGGAGCCGCTGTCCATGAGGTCCCAGTAGCCCATGCCCTGACCACCGGAGTAGTCGGTGTCGTAGAAGTCGGGATAGCCGAGGCAGTGGCTGAACTCGTGGCACATGGTGCCGATGCCGGCGATGGTGCCAGTAGCGCCATTGAGTTCGGCGCCACAGGCGTAGGTGTTGATCGTCACGCCGTCAAGCGTCTGAGCGCCGCTGCCGTCGCCATAACTGGCAGCCGCCGAAAGTTCCCATTCGTGGGGCCAGATGGTGCTTGCTGCGCCACCATCGGCTTCGCCCTTTCCAGCATAGACGACGTAGACCTGCTCCACTTCGCCATCGCCGTCCCAGTCGTAGTCGGCATAGTTGACCTGACTGTCGGCCTTATCCAGGGCCTCAATGACCATCGTGGCGGGATATTGGTCATCGCCATTGCTGTCGTTGGCGCCGTAGTCGGACTGCGCTTTCGACACTGATACGGGCCCCACGACGTCGAAGGTGAGCTCGAACTGGCCCTCGCTTTGGGCGTAGAAATAGTCGCGCATCGAACCCTTGAAGTTGCCGTACGTGAAGTTCTCCTCGTTGGCGATACGCAGGTAGAGTGCGTTGGTGTTGGACTTGTTGAAGGTGACATCGGAGAAGTTGACGAGGATGATAAGCCCCTTCTTCTTGCCGGTGATGGCGCCCACCTCGCCGATGCGGCGCGGAGCCATCCGACGCTGACGACGGGCATTGGAGGTTGCCCTACGGACATTCGCTCGCTGGACGACCTGCTGACGATCAACGCTCGCGTAGACCTCGGTGCCCTCGACAGCTTGATAGGCAGTGCCGTCGGCAGCGAGCCAGTAGTGGCCGTGTTCGTCGCCAACGAGCACGGCGGTCACACGCGAGCCATCGGTCAGCACCAGTTCTCTTGTAACTCCTCGCTTGGCAGGCACTGCATAGGCGCTGTGGCTGATGCCCAAGCAAAATAATAACACACTAACGATTAACAAGTAGAAACGTCTCATTATAAGATGTAAGAGTAATTGTTTGATTTCGATTGTGATTGATACCTTCATTTCTTCATGATAGAGGGAATAAAGTTTCTATATTTAATGACCGAGAATGAGGTTGACGAGGGCCGTGACATCGGCTATGGTGACTACGTTGTCGCCGTTTACGTCGGCGGCTTGATGGTCATAATGGTTGTCAGTGTCCAAGCCGAGGATGATGTTGACGAGAGCCGTGACGTCGGCGATGGTGATCTTGTCGTCAGCATTGACGTCGCCAAAGAGGCCGCCAGACTTCAGCAACTTGAAGGATACGACGACAGGACGGTGGTCGCCGAGGGGAGCGGTGTTGCCGTCGTGGTCAACGCTGTCATAGGTGTAGTCTTGTTCGATGCGGAAGCTCAGCGGGACGAGCTGAAGGGTATTGCCAATCCACGGGTTGACGTAGATGACTTTATCGACAACCTCGTAGTTGGCGTAGTTCTCTGGGGCGCTCTGGTCGGTGAGGTCGCCCATGGCGGTGGTGGGCTGTCGTCCGTCGCGACAGAGTTCGACCCACACATCGGTGGCGGTGAGGCTCTTGCTAAGTCGAGCGGAGAAGTTGGCAGCAATGTCTTCCCGCGTCCAGCGGCTGTTGGTGTCGCCCAGGATGAGCTTGGGTCTCGAAGAGTCGGTTGCGTTGACTGCCTCGGCAAGCTGTCGCCATTGTGCCTCGCGCGAGGCGATGGCGTCGCCAGCATCCATGTGGAGGATGAAGACGTCGATGACGTTGCCATCGGCGAGCGTGAGGTCGTAGTGGCGGTAACCTTTCTTGACGTATTGGTTGCCATAGGTGGCTTCCATGCTCTCCCACTGTGTCCAGCTCTCATTGGAAGCAACACAGGTGCTGTTCTTCCACAGAAGGTTAAGGCCATCGGTGTCGAAACGGAAACCGTTGATCAGCATTTCAAGACTCAAACCTTCGGCACTCAGAGTGGCACGTTCCTTCCCCCAGCTATAATTGTCCTGCAGAGAGGAAATGAGTGAACCATGATAGTTGAAGTCTTCGCTGCAGCCAATGATGTCGTAGCCCTTGGAAGCCAAGTACTGACTAATCTTCTTGGTGCCGTCGCTGCCCGGGCCGTCCTCGTTTAGGGTTATCGTCAGAATCTTGTTAGGCAACCCGTCCACGTTCAGCGCTGCAGCTGTGAACTCGCTCTCCTGCATAGTGCGCGTCTTGGTGATGACGAGTGTGGCATCGTTGCGCGAGGTCTTGAAATAGCAGCGCCCGCGGGCGAGCGTCATCTCGCGTTCAACGGGAGCGCTGACGATGTCGGCGAGCGGTTTGTCGCCCTCGGTGCTATAGACCATGTCGGTGATATTGCCGACGAGGCGATATTCGGTGCGATAGTCGGCCTCGTAATAGTACCACTGGTCTGACTGGAGTATGGTCGAAGCGTCGTTGGGAAGGGGCAGCGAGGCGCCGTTGAGGGTGATACCTCGGCAGGTCAGGCGCAGGTCGTCGACCTTGAAGAAGGTCTGCGTCTCGCCTTCATGGCCCTCGGTCCACCACTGGCCTGTGCTGCCGGCGGTCATCGTGAGCCGTCCACTCTGACCTATGGCGAGGTCGATGCTGACGGGGATGCCAGTGGCGTCATTCTGTCCGACGATTGTGGCAGAGGTGCCGTTGACCGTGAGGAAGGCCGTTCGTCCTTCCCATGTGCAGAGTTGGGCGGTGAGCGTGTAGTCGCCGCTGGGAAGGTCGATGGTCTGACTGACGACGAGCTGAGGCGCCCACCATTGGTAGGCGTTCATGACGTAGCCGCCCTCCTTGCCCGTCATGCCATAATCGCGGGCCGTGAACTCATCGTTTCCATTCGGATCTTTGCCAATGAGTGTCCAACCCGTCTCGCCTGCTTCGAACGACGGATTGGTGATGAGCCAAGTGGCATCCACGGGGTTGGAAGCAGAGGCTTTGAGCAGTTCGCTGCGCCGCGCAGCCGTGTACATGGCCATAAGGTCATCCTTGGCTATACGGAACAGGCGGAAGTGTCCAGCGAGATCGTCATCGGTGTTCTTGCGATTGAGCGCCAGGGGCTCGCCCTTAGCTACAAGCTGGTTCCAAGGTCCGAGGAAACCACTGGCCCAGTTGCCGCTGGACAATGGGTACTTGCCACTCTCGAAGAGCCAATAGCTGTCGGAGAATGTGGGCGTGAGGAAGCTCCACTCATCCAGATTCTTGTCCGTATAAGTGTTGACGTACATGAAGCCTGCATTGTCATGCGTCTGGAACATGTCGGCGCTATAGACGAAGTTGCGCAGTCCGATGAAGCTACCGCTCCGCTCGATGGTGAAGAAATTGGAGAGGTCGAGTACAGGGTCGGTGTCAACGGCAACATAACGAAGGGCCTTGGAGTCTTCGCTGGCCCAGTCGGGCTTGGCTTCGTAGCGACCTATGCCAAGGATGAGGCTTTTGTCCTCGGCAGACGTGAGAATGTAGCAATCAGCCGCGCTGCCTGTGATGTCGTCGAGGGTCGTCACCTCGGTAAAACCTCGGTCGGGGGTGAGAAACTTAGTATAGTCCTGCGCGTTGGCGATGATAGCACAAAGAAGGAGCGGGATGAGAAGTGTTTTACGCATATCCGTGATGAATATAGTAATATTTTGAAATAGTTTGACCGCAAATATAGCGCTTTCTGCGTCTTAAGAAGTAGATTTAGAGTTCTTTTCGTCTCATCACTTGTCTTTTCATCCAATAAAGATTGTATGAAACACACTAAAAACAAGACGAGAGGTGAACCGTTTATGCTCATCCTCTCGTCGTATCTATTAGCCACAGGGGACTATTGCGGTTTATTCCTCGCGACGGGGATGGTGGTCGCCTCCACGCTCAGGGCGTTCGCCACGCTCAGGGCGCTCGCCACGCTCAGGGCGCTCACCGCGTTCGGGGCGCTCGCGACGGGGACGGGGAGGACGTTCCACATAACCTTCGGGCTTCGGAATCAGCACGCGATGCGAGAGCTTGAACTTGCCCGTCTTCGGGTCGATGTCGAGCAACTTGACGGTCATCTTGTCGCCTTCCTTGATGCCGGCTTCCTCGACGGTCTCGAGGCGTTTCCAGTCGATCTCGGAGATGTGCAGCAAGCCATCCTTGCCCGGCATGAACTCTACGAAGCAGCCATAAGGCATGATGGAGCGGACGGTGCCTTCATAGACCTCGCCCACCTCGGGCACAGCCACGATGGCACGGATCTTGGCCAAGGCAGCGGCGATGCACTCTGCATTGGGACCGCTGACCTGCACCTTGCCCACGCCGTCCTCTTCGTCGATGGTAATGGTGGCACCGGTGTCTTCCTGCATACCTTGGATGATCTTTCCGCCAGGGCCAATGACAGCGCCAATGAACTCCTTCGGGATGATGATCTGCTCGATGCGGGGCACGTGGGGCTTCAGCTCGGGACGCGGCTCGGGCATGCACTCGAGGATCTTTCCGAGGATGTGCTCGCGAGCCTGCTTGGCCTGCATAAGGGCCTTCTCGAGAATCTCGTAGCTGAGGCCGTCGCACTTGATATCCATCTGAGT
>JAEEGL010703049.1_pt1 | contig 37587 bp, 32 predicted proteins | sample 9134231 | NCBI WGS metagenome assembly JAEEGL01 (sample SAMN16246548, study PRJNA631951) | gut metagenome | biome: gut microbiome; feature: rumen; material: fiber-attached | host: Bos | place: Iran: Karaj | collected 2018-10 | reverse complement strand
TGTTACATTCATTATTATTCCTACTAATAAAGGTACTATAAATATTAATACTGCTGCTACTATATTTGGTACTGCTTTTTTCTTTAAACTTGCTATTGCATCATCATCATGTTTTGTCATTGCACTTATCATTTTAAACATAAGTGAAAACATTAGTACTATTGGTACTACTATTTGTATTATCTTTAATATTATTACTACTATATTTATTACTTTTAATACATCTACATTTTCACATATTCCTAGTATCATATAAACCTCTATCTCCTACTAATTATTATAGCATAAAAAAAATTAGAGATTAACTCTAATTTTTATTTCTACTGAACAGTACCGGTATATGTTCCCTCAAAGATACCATTTCCTTTGATAGTAACTGAAACTTTATTGTCATCAATATTGTGAGTATCTGTAATTTCATAATCTTGGCTTTCAGTAAGCTCTATTTCTCCATGAGCATCCATTAATATAACTATTGAAGGTATTACACTTTGTCCTGTATAATCTTTATTAAATATATAAACTGTTAAATCATCACTTGATAAATCTATTTTTTTAAGTTCACTTGCTTTTTCTATAGATGTTATAACAGAGGCTCCAGAATATATAGTTGATTCATCATAAGATACCCAGAAAGTACCATTTTTACCAAAATTTTCTCCCCAACTATTTATTATTAACCAAGCACCATCATGAGTTGGATTGTTAGGAAATTTTTCTTTTGGATAATTATCGTCCCAACCTATTATACTAATTGAGTGATCTGTTTCTTGAGGTGTATTATGATATAAAACATAATCACCATCACTAGCAATTGTAAAGTCCATATGTACTGAGGTATTCACTGATCCATACTTAATTATACTTTCCTTAATTTCTTTGCTTATTGTTTCTCTTCCTTCAGCTCCAGTCCATGATTTATATGACTTAACAACAAACTCTGGTGTAGGAGTTTTTTCAAGCATCAATTCTTTTAGTTCATTTATTTCTTCTTCAGTTAATGTTCCATTACCGCTAAACTCAGTGTATATAAGATGCTCATATCTATCTAATTCTTCACCTCTTATTGCTTTATATTGAAGTTCAAATAGTTTCTCTCCACTCCAATAATCATTAGATACGGTAGGTCCTAATCCTTTATAAAAATACTTTGAAAAAATTTTTGAATATTCACTCCACTCTCCAAATAACAAAAAATGATAAGGAGAATAAACTCTTTTTAATGGCTTGCCATTAGAATCCTTAAAATGCTTAGCAATATATGTTTCAATTGATGTAACAGCTGCGTGTCCACCACAGGTACCACCAAATTGTGATTTTACATCAATGTCAATTTTGTCTCTAAGATCATATGTCTCTGGTAATTGTGGCTTTTTAATTTCAATATTTAAATTTACTGATAGATTTAAACCATCTACTGCATATATACTAACAGGAATTAATAATAAACAAATAATTATTACTAAAACTGTTTTTCTTTTATTAAGCAAGAAAATAGAAACAGTAGAAACAATCAATAATGGTATCAATATTATTAATTTATTGCTAACCCCAGTATATGGGTTTACTACATCTGTGCCTTCTTTATCTTTTATTTCTAAAACCACAACCTTGGCTTCTTTGTAAGTTTCTTCTCCATCAGGAATAACACTTAAATCAATCAAATTTGAATATTTTATAGTAATTGTAACATCAGTTACTTTATTTGCATTAATTACTTGATCAGGAGAATATTCTAACGAAACATAATTAGATATTTTATCATTCATATTTATTGAATAATCTTTATCCGTACTATTTTCTATTGCTATTTTATATTGAACATAATCATTGAGATTTTCAAATGATAAATCATAGTTTATCTCAAGCCCACTAAAAGTAGGTTCTGATTTAACAGTAGCCGTTTCAGATTTTTCTAATAAATCTATTGATTTGATACTTATGCTTTCAGCAAAAACAAATGGTATCATTAATATACTTACAAAAATCGTAAATATTAGATAGCTAATTTTTTTCATATGCTCACCTATAATAATTATAGCATACAAAAATTAGAGATCAACTCTAATCTTTGTCATCTTCATAATAATAATCATCTTCTTCTAGTTCTTCCTCTTCAAAATTATATGATTCATATCCATTATTCTTAATAGCATCTTCTTCCCAAGACATTAATGAACTATCATTTGTTTTATTATTTCCAATTGCTCCAATAGCTGTCCAAAATAATATTTTCCCAATACTAATACCACTTTTAGTTTTTTTCTTAACATAATCTATATATTTATTTAATATTGAAACATCACATTTATATTTATAACAATTTATTTTAATATTATCTAATTTATCTAATAAATCATGATAGTCTTTATATTCTATAACATCTATCTCATCTTTAATTAATTCAATAACATAATTTAAATTCTTTTTTTTTAAAATTATTCTTTTTCATTAAAATATTTTTTTAGTATTTAAACAATCTCCTTCATATTTACCCACCAGGTTAATTATATCATAAGCATGTATCATATTATTAAATAATTAAAAAAAGTAAAAATCATATGTTAAATACTTAGGTGCACTATAGGTCAACATGTTCTCTTCAGGGGGCAAGCAAATTAAACGAGTTACTTCTTATACAATAATTTAAATTCTTTATAAAATAAGGCTTTGTGGCACTATTGAGTTTATAAGAGTTTATAGAAATACATATAAGTGTTAATGTTAAAGTTAATGTAAAACTAAATTCTTCTCACTGAATCATATAAAATGGATATTTTTTTATTATAATCTGATTCATCATTAATTAATGAACCTTTAATGTTTTTTATATTTTTAATTAAATTATATAAAGATTGACTATTAGGCTCACAATCTTTGTACACATCTAAATAATCAATATAAAATGATATTGTATCATTTACTATATCATACAATATGCCTGACATATTCTCCAATTTAGAATCTTTAGTCCCGTGAAACTGTTTATTTCTAAGGCGATAAGCACTATCTAATATTTCTTTAGAATCTACCAGCATCATATCAAAATATTTATCATAGTTATCTATAATATTTTGAATTCTTTTGTATTTCCAATTTAAAAATCCGCAATCTTCTTTGTAATTATATTTATCATAATTTATAAAAATATTTTCAATAAAGTTATTACTATATTTTTTAAATCCTTTATATGTTTTTTTTATTTGTACGGCCGTAACATATATATATCCTGAAATCATTCTATCGGTTACAAGATGACTAGCATAATCACTTAGCCCATTAATAATCGTATCTGATGAATTTCTAAATAGAGTTTCTAAGGCAAACCAAGTGTTTGTAAATTTAATTAAAATGGAATCAGATTTTTTGTAATATGGGAGCAATTGCACAGCCTCGTCAATTATTTTATTAATATCATTTGATGAGTTTTCTATAATATATCTCTTAAACACATCAGAATAATCTATTCTATCTTGTGTAAGCGGTTTAAAAATATCATCATAATATCTATATGTATTAATAAACTTTTTTTGTTCTCTTTGTTCTATAACTATGTAATCACTTAATGGGCTGACATTAATACCAGAATACAACATAGAACCAATAAATGGTTGAATTGTTTTTTGTCTAAATTCTTTAATAGCGTGCCAAATATCTTTTGCTTCAATAGTAATAGATATAAAATAATTATTATCACTACACTTTTGAACAAAAGATTCTAGAATCTTATCGAGATTCTTCTTGTTTGTAATATTTTCATCTAATAATCTTTTTTCAAATCCTGATTTACTGTAAACAATATAGTTATCGTTTTGTGATTGTTTCAATGAAATTAAAAGTTTATCATCGAATTCACGATCCATTTTTACAAATAAGATATAATTGTTATTTTTATTATATGATTCAGTAAATTTAACAAACATTTGTAAGAAAATATTTTGATTCTTATATTCAAAAAAGCTCCTATAAGAATCTCTTATTATTCTTTTTATTTCATAAATACTTATACCTATATAGTCTATTAGCAAAGCAAAGTATTCATTACAATATTCAGATATTTCATCGTACTTAGTGTCATTCACTGACAATAATTCATATAAGCTATCTGACACTTTTTCAAAATATTTATTCTGTATGAGACTTAATCGTATTAATTTTATATTTTCAATTAATTCTTTGTCATTATCAGCAATTAAAAATTTTAAATACCTTATTTTATCTTTTTCACATATGATATTACTATTTTTTATAGCATTTAAAACATAATTAATTTTTGATTTAGGTATTTTAGGTTTATCGTACAATCCCACAATATCTTCATAGTATTCAATGATACTATTCAATTTTCCAATTAAAGAAAAGCCTAAATTTCTACATCCCAACATTGATATACTGCTTATACTTTCAGTAATACAATTTAAAAAAAACATTATATTTTTATTTTTTAAGCCTATAGAAATAAATTCATTATCTGGTATTATCTGAGTGCTAGAAAATAAAATATTTCTAATAAATTTTTCTTTATCACTAAATAGTGATCCTCTAAATGTCATTTCATCAATATTTTCATTCATATATAACCTCCTACAACTAAAAAACGCCACTACAAAAACTTTTAAATAAAGCCTGTACTAGCGCCTCTTTTATTACCCATATTATATCACATTAGTTTACCACATCCAAGGTTTTTTAAAGCATTCTAGTGCAGTATCTGGTAATGTATAAGCTTTATAATCTTTATTTGATATAGAGCGTGGTTCATATAAATTATTTTGCTGTATAAAGAATGGTTGTTCATATAAATTACTATATGAATCTCTAAACAATAATGCTAGTTCACTGCTAAAGGTATTGCATATTTTGCTATCTTCTAAATATGATATATCAATTAGAATAATATCATTTTTTAATATTTTTCTATCATAACAATAACTATAATTAACAAATTTACTATCAACTATATTCTTTATAGACTCTATATCACAAAGCATTGTATTTTTTTGAGCTGTGACACAAATATCCAATTGATTTATATCAGCATTTCCTATGTTTTTAATATAAAATCTTAAATGTTTATATTTATCTTTTTTTAATACATCTCTACTATAATAAAACTCTACATCTTTTTTATTATTAACTGATGTATTAAAATCAGTTATAAACAAACAAATATCTGGTTTTTCTTTATAACCCCATTGTTTTTGTTCAATATGTAATTCAGCCTTATTTAAAAACTGTTGTTTTTTTTCTTTTTTATTCTCCTGTTTTTCATTATATTTTCTATCATTTTTTCTAAATGCCACTTGTATAATTGTTGTTATTACTAATGTAATTAAAGAAGCTACAATTGCATTATTATTAATAAAATTAAAAATATTTTTCATACTATCCTCCTTATAACAAAAAAAGATATCTTAAATAGATATCTTAATTACATTATACCATTAATATAAAAACTAATAAATACAAATATTATCTTCATTCTATTAATTCTAATTTAAAACTTACAATTATTTCAATAACTATACATCTTAAAATTAATAATCAGAAAGAATAGTATAGATTCAAAAACAAAGTGAAGACTATTTAATCTACATTTTTTAGTTTCAATTATAAATTTTATTTCATAAATTGTTAATAAAATCATTTGCTATACTATTAAGTTTTGTGGTAATACTTTCCCAAGACGAATTCATGTCTAACGTTTTAATAAATATATCATGTCCAATCATAGAATAAGATATATCTATAACCGGTTCATTAATTGTTTGTGAATATAATAACATGCCTTTAATATTTCCGCTTTTCAATGGGTCTTGGCTATCTACATATACGAATATTTGATTTAAATTATTATTTGATATTACCTTGCTTCCAAATATTCCATCATTAATTATTTTACTATAAAACTTTGCGTCAATTATTAACATTCTATTTTCATATTCTAATGTAATATCAGTTTTTAATGTTGGTATATAGCTTATATTGATTGGATTAATATTAATTTTTCTAGATGATGCATTAAAAAATGGATAATGTTTCCTATAATATGCTCTAATGAAGCTTTCATAAATTGAACTAATTCTAGTATCATCTAAAAACTCTTTGTATTTGTTCTTTCCATTTTTATCACTTACGATTAGTCCTTCTAAAATAAGTCTACATAAATCAACAATATATTTATATGATATATTATTTCTATTAAATCTTATTTGATCCCATTTTATAGTTTTTATATCTATTACATCTACTTTTGAAAAATATATAAGAAGTTTTTTTAATTCACTTTTTGTATTTGACCCTATTTTTGAAGATTTTATTAAATAATGCATTGATGTTTTAATAACTTTATTTAATAAGCAATTCTCGTCATATTCATCAAATTCACATACTATCTTTTTATTTACCCAATTACTTGCTTTTATCGTTTCATTTATATTAATTTTACCTTTAACAAAATTAGTATTATCAATATAGTAATTATAATCTTTATGAATTCCTTTCTTAATTTGTTTTTTTAACAACATACTTAATAATAAAGAGAAAAGATTATAGATATTTTCAAAAGCTTCATCACCTAAATTATCCTCATCTTTTTCATTTAACTTTTCACCATAAAATGAATAACAAAGCATATAATAAATATTTTTAACTTTATTATCAACTTTTATCATTTAAAATACCCATCTAAGTTAGTTTTCCATTTTATTAAAGTATCTTCATCATCATACCAATACTCTTCAAGTAATGGAATTATTTCAAATCTTACAATATCTTCTAGATCTTTTTTATTTCCTTTTTCATCTTTTAGTTTTGGTAAGAAGTAACTATGTCCTATTTCAAATCCTGATCCTAATGATTTATCATGCTCTATATCATAGTTTATTGATTTTATAATATCAATTAATGAATTAAATTGTGAATCAAATTTTTTTTCAAATTCCTTAATAAATAATTCATTATCAAAAGCAGGTTCTATTCTAATAAATGAAAACCTTCTTCTTAGTGCATAATCTATTAATGCTAAAGATCTATCAGCTGTATTCATTAAACCTATAATATATAGATTTTCTGGAACATAAAATTCTTCTTTTGAATAAGCCAATGTTAATTTATTTTTATCTCCACGCTTATCACATTCTATTAACATTAATAATTCACCAAATATTTTAGATAAATTTCCTCTATTTATCTCGTCAATAACCATATAATAATCATTTTCTGGATCATTCTTTGCACATTCACAGAAGTTATAAAAAATACCTTTTTCTAACTTAAAACCATTCTCTGTTGGCCTATAACCTTCAATAAAATCTTCATATGAATAATTCTGATGAAATTGAATTAGTTTTACTTTTGAACTATCTTCTCTTCCAATTAATGAATATGCAAGTCTCTTAGCTATAAATGTTTTTCCTACACCAGGAGCACCTTCCAAAATTATATTGTTTTTTCTTTCTAAAATAGAAACAATTGAATCATACTTTTCTGAACTAATAAATACTTCTTTTAAAAATTCATCTTTTGAATACTCATCAATATCATTTCCATTAATAATACCATTTATGTAATTAGATAATTCTTTTGTAACTCTAAGTGCACTTTGAGGTCTTGAATTTAAACCATGTTTTGCTAGATTATCATAATTAAGTCTTGGATCATCTAGTTTATTTATAATTCTTAATCTTACAAATCTATCTCTATTTTGATTTTTGTTTTCTAAATCATCTTCTTTATAGAATTCAGAATCATCTACTTTTTCAGAAAAAGACATATCAGTTTTTTCTACTGATGTTATAGCTGTTAATCTACTTTCAGGTGCACCAGAATAAATATATACTATATCTCCAACATTAAAGTTAACATGTTGACTCCAATCTATAAATCCAAATTTATCAAAAGCTCCATTATGATCATAATATTTTGGATTTGCTGGTATTATCCATTCACATGAGTCTATATTCATATTATTTTCTCCTTCAATTATATTTAATAGTTTTTTAGCAAAATTTCCATATGGTGTAATATCTGTTAAAGTTTTTTGAGCTACTTTTAACTCATTAGGTAAATCCCATTTACCAATCTTTTTCCATTCAACATTTCTTACACTTCTATAGTGTTCTCTGGAAGTATCATAAATATATTCATCATCTTTAACTATTCCATAACCTAATAATTGTTTTTGACCAATTTTTGCTATTACTATATCACCAGGTTTTAACTTATTTACAAAATCATCACATGCACTTATATCATTATAAGGGTTTTCTTTTCCATATACTTTTCTTAACTGATTAGCAAGTGAATCTCTACTATCATATTTTGTTAAATCCCCAACTAGGTCAAACCCAATAACCATTTTATTGTTCTTAACGCAATAATCCCACTCAGATCCACCTTCTCCAGGAGAATAAGTCCAATATTGCTTTCCTGATTCATCTATGTCATCTAATGACTGTATTATCTCTTCATAACTTTTCCCATTCATTTTTTCTACCATTTCATCATAAATATGCATAATATTTTTTAAGTCATTAACCACTTCATTATTATTAAAGTTCTTCGCATCATAGTATTTAGCAATTACTCTGGCATTTTCATATCCTTCTTCCAATGAACCACTTTTAATATGTACAGAAACTAATCCTGATTTAAATATTCCAAAATCTGAAACAAGACTTCTAAAATAATTAGCAGCATTTTTTGCTTTTTCTTCAGATGCTTTATTACCATATTTTTCTTTAATGCTTGTTATTCCTTGATCAATTGTTAAATAAAATCCTGACATATCAGATTTAAATATAAAATCTACATATATGCCCCTTTGAGTAGATGTTGTAATACTTCTATCTAAAATAGCTATATATGGAGATGCACTTTTAGCTCCTTTTCCACATGAACCATATATTTTATATTTTTTATTATCAAACAGTTTACTGATTTCTTCAGGAATTTTGTTAACAATCACCTTATAATATTCCATATTGCTTGAGAACAAATTATTCTCAGGTAATAAGTAATTATCTAATACATAATCAAAATATTTTTTTAATTCAATCATTAGCACACCTCTACATTAATAATTATATCAAAAAGATATTCTTTTTCCAAACAGTTTACTCTCAATAATACATAGTATAATAACAACAAATAACATAATTACTGAAAGCCAGTATATATTATGTATGAAATAACTTATTCAGTAGGACCTGCTCTCTTCAGTTAGAAGAGACCAAATTGTGTTAAACACTTTAAATATAGGCCTTTTTATATTGGTATAAACCGTCATTTACCGGAGCTTTTTAATATTTTTGTACCTAAATTGTACCTAAAAAAGACAGTAGAGTTATTCCTACTGCTTATTTCTTATTTCAAGAATTCAATATTTGATTTACCATTTCTGTATAATTATTTTCCGCCAATTGCTTATCTAATTCTTTAGAAATAATCCTTATAGATCTAGATAACTCATCTTTATTTGATTGTAATTCTTTAAAGTCGCTTATTATTAATTCCTTTTGTTTTTCTAAATACTTTTTGTTTTTTTCTCCATAAAAGTAACTTTCAATTCTTTTTGTTTCACCTGTTGAATTAGCTACATAATACATAGTATTGATTAATTCTACATACCCAGCTACAGAAATAATATTATCACACATGCTATTATCAAGTTTTGATTTTTTATTTAAAAATGTGATATACAAATTTTCTATTATTAAAGAAACATATTTTATTTCATTAACTATATATCCTTTTATTCTTTTATTGCCTGATAAATAACTAACAGCTTCTTTGATATTAGTTACATGAGTTATTATAGATAAATAACTATATATTCCTTTTATCTCATCTGATGTATAAATATCTCCAAGTAATTCATTACAATTATCAGCAACTATATCTTTAAAATATCCTGCTTTTGTCATAAAGTCTATATCTAAATTGTCACAATAAGATGTTGCTATAATATACATTATTTCCTCATAGACATTTCTTAACAAACACACTGCCATTAGAGTTTTATTATTATTTAATAATTCAGTAATTTCATTTAATTCATTAGAGATTTCTTTAAACAAATATTTTGAATTTTTATAGTTTGTTATACTTTTAAAATCATATTTTTCTATTATATCTATATATACAGCATTACTTATGTCTAATATTTTTATTGACTTATCAAAAGAAAAATTTTTATTTTTATTTTCTAAATCATTAATATATCCTTTTATTTTACTTCTTTTCATATTATTCTAACCTCTTTATATTATCTAAATTCTTCATCATTAGGTATGCCAAAATTGACTATATCATTATATTCTAATTCATGCAAATAAATTGATATTTGACTCAGTACATATAGTTCTTCATAGCTTAATTGATATAAATCTTCTTCTGTCACTTTGATATATTTATTAAAAAATGGTAATAGCGTTTTATATTGAATTAAAGCAAATTCTTTATCACCACTTTCAAGCTTTAACTCTAATATTTTTTGTAATGGATATATATAATTCATTTTAGCATTATTTTTAAGATGAATTTCTCCAACTAAAAGTTTAAATAAAAGATTATCTATGGGGGATTCACATTTAAAATCCATGTTCTGAAGTTACCTATGAATTCCTTTCATTGAATACAATAGTGCATTACAGTACTTATTGTATTTATTGATATTTTCTTTTCTCGTAATTTGTTGATTAAATATATCAATTACTTCTTGTATTTCATCTGTTATGTTAGGACATCTCTTTTTTGATTCATTTGCTAGATTATTCAAATATTCAAGGCTATTTTTAAAATCTTTTCTTTTTTTTATTGGAGTGGTTCTTAAAGTTTTAATTTCATTAAGATAATACTTCTTAACACTTTTTGTTAAATAATTTATTGAATAATATTTGTATTTTATAAAATTAAATATTTCTTTTATATAAATAGATTTATTAATTAACATTTGATCTGTTTCGTTGTTGTATGTAACTAATATAATTTCACCATTACATCTAGGATCTAATGCATAGATACCACAATTCCATACAACATATGGACTAACTTCAAAGTTTGCAAGTTGAAATGCTTTATGCCTATCAGTTTTATCTGGATGAACTGAACTTAGAGATCTTATATATTCAAAGTATTTTGAATCTCCAACCTTAACTGTTTTATTTGCTTCTTTTAATTTAGATAAATATTTTTCATTTATTTCTTTATGTTTAAATATAGTTTTTGATTTGTTGATTTGAATATCATATATTTTGTATAATTCATCTATACATTCAATTAAAACTCCAGCTTGCTCAATAAATTCGAAGAAATCAAATGCACACCTATTCCATTTTCCAGTATTTAGTTCCTTTGCATTAAGATATATTACAATATCTTCTATTCTATCCATCAATGCACATATCGAATTCCAAGCATTGTCATTATTTTTATATTTCTTAACCAATGAAAAATCAATATAATCATTAATAGTATTTCTAAAATTAATAATCACATCATCATTTAAGTATATTTTATACATAAATTACCTCCAATCAAAAAAAGAGCATATTCCATCTTAAAAAGGAAATACACTCTTTATTATTTAATATAAATTATAACATATTATTCTTTATTTTTTAACTTATCATAAATAAATTTAAACATACTTGTCATGAAATCTTCCATATATCCTGGTTCAGACATCATTTTTTCAAACATCTCAGTATTTTGTTGATATCTCTTGAATGCTTTTCTTTGAAACTCATCATTGTATACTTTTCTGAATGATTCAGGATCATTATGTTTAGCAAGATTTACCATTTCTTCATCATCTAAAAAATCTTGTGTTATTTGTTCCATTACTTTATCCATATTAGTAAAATTAGTCTTATATCTTTGATTTATTCTATCTATAAGAACACTTAATGGTTCCTTTTCTTCTTCTTTTTTACCAATTGTACCTTTTGGAGGATTTAATTCGCCTTCTTCAGAAGTTAGCTCAATTGATCCTTCAAATTTCTTTTCTAATCTATAATATTCAAGTTCAATTTTATCATCTAAATCAATTACTGTTTCATGCTCTTTAGGTAATGTCTTATTTAAATATTTGCAGAAAATATATTTACTTTGAATATCTTTATCCATCATTCTAGCTACCTGAACTACAAATCCATAGCTTCTTATAAATGCCTGGAGAATAGACTTAAATTCTCTTTGATCTTCTTTCTTCATATCCATATATTTCTTTCTTGATGGATATAAATAAAAGTTCAACTTAGACATATCTTCTTTATCACTATAATATGCTTTAGCAAATTCAATGGCTTCTTCTGAAAATAATCTATATGCTTCTACTCTCTTATAAATTGCATAGACATTATTTGGATCAACTCCTTCAGTTAAATTGGTTGCTTGATAATATGGTTGAAATGAATTTCTAATATCATCAGCAGTATTAACAAAATCAAGCACGAATGTATCTGTTTTTCCAGGATATGTTCTATTTAATCTTGAAAGAGTTTGAACTGCCTTTACTCCATATAATGGTTTATCAACAAACATTGTGTGTAGTAATGGTTCATCAAAACCAGTTTGATATTTTTCAGCAACAATTAATACATTATATGATTCATTAAATCTCTTAGGTAATTGATTTTCTTTAATATGTTCATTATTGCCTTTATAATCTATATTTAATTTTTCTTCACTTACTATTTCACCATCATCATTTAAATCTCCAGAAAAAGCTACTAAAACATCAACATCTGTTATTTTATGATCTTTAATATATTTTCTAAATTCTTTTAAATATCTTACTGCATGTAATCTAGATGATGTAACCACCATTGCTTTAGCTTTTCCACCAATTTTATATCTTGTTGTATTCAAGAAATGTTCTATCATTATTGCAGCTTTTTGGCTTAAATTATGTGGATGAAGTGATTCATATCTTGCTATTGCTTTCATACCCTTTGAAGTTTTAACTTCTGGATCATCTGTCGCACTTTTAACAATTTTATAATACATATCATATGTCATATAATTTTTTAATACGTCAAGAATAAATCCTTCTTCAATTGCTTGTTGCATTGAATACACATGATATGGTCTGTAGCTTCCATCTGGATATTTAGTTCCAAATATTTGTAGTGTCTTATCTTTTGGTGTTGCAGTAAAAGCAAAGAACGACATATTAGAATGATCTCCATGAGAAGCCAACTCATTCATTAAAAGATCATCATCTTCTACTCTATTGTTTTCTTCAGTCAATTCGTTTCTAGCATATTCTTCTAATACTTCTTCAATATTTCCTAATCCTTCTTTTAATTTGGAAGCGCTTGCTCCAGTTTGAGAGGAATGAGCTTCATCAACTATAACTGCAAATTTCTTATCTACACTATTTATTTCTGTATATATTCTTGGAAATTTTTGTAATGTAGTAATTATTATTTTTTTACCATCATTAATTGCTTCTAATAAATCTTTTGAAGTCTTTCCTTTATCTATTTTTTCTACGGTTCCCGGTACATGATCAAATTGATAAATTGTGTTTTGTAATTGACTATCTAATACTTTTCTATCAGTAACTACAATTACAGAGTCAAATATTTTATTATCATTATCATCATGTAATGAAGATAGTCTATAAGCAAGCCAAGCTATTGAATTTGATTTTCCCGAACCAGCACTATGCTGTATCAAATAATTCTTTCCGCTTCCGTTTTCTTTGGCATCTGCAACGAGTTTTGTTACTACATCTAACTGATGATATCTTGGGAATATCATTTTTCCTGTTCTCCATGACTTCTCTGGATCATAATCCAAATGCATGTATTTTTGCAATATTTCTAGTAATGATTCCTTGCATAAAACTCTTTCCCATAAATATGAAGTACCAAATCCATGTTCATTATTTGGGTTTCCTGCTCCTCCTACATTTCCGGCTCCATTTGATCCCTGATTAAATGGTAAGAAATATGTGCTGCCTTTCGCAAGTTTAGTAGTCATTACACATTCAAATAAATCAACTCCAAAATATACTAAACTTCTCTCATTAAATCTAAATATTGGTTCATCTGGATCCCTATCAAATTTAAATTGATGAATTGAATTGTTTATATCCTGACCTGTATATTGATTTTTTAATTCCATTATAACAATTGGAAATCCATTGACAAATAATGTTATATCTACACTATTTTCATTATCCATAGAATAATGTAATTGTCTTACACATTCTAATATATTTCCATCATATAATTCTTCTAATTCTGGGTTCATTGATGTTTCTGGCTTAAAAAATACCAATCTAAATTCCATTCCATCAAGTTTAATTTTATCTCTTAAAGTAGAAAGTAAACCATGTTCTTTTATCTGTTCTTCTACTTTTTTTAAGAAATAATTCTTTGTATATTCACCATGAATTGACATCAATTTCATCCATTTTTTATTTTGAGTAGATGCAATAAAATCAATTAATACTTTTGGATTATACCCTTTTAATCTATCATATCCCAATCCAGCACTAATATGATATCCGCCTTTAGTAACTAAATATTTTTCAATTGATTCTTCAAAATTCTTTTCTTGAGTTTCCATACTACACCTCTCTTTTCCCTGTTACGTATTCATAAATAAGTGATTTTTTATATTCTTCTAATTTTTCTATTATTTGTTTTCTATATTCTATAATTTCTTCTAATCCAGCCCATTGCTTATCTAAATAATTAACTATTTGTTCTTGAACATTATATGGTGGTATTAAAATAGATGTACTTTTTAATATTTTTTGAGTGATACTATATAGCTTTACCCCATATACTGATTTTCTAATTTGTGATCTCCATTCATCTGTTTGAAACAAATAACCAAAATATCTACTATGCTTATCTTCTTTATCATGAAGTATTATGGTATGATATCCTGCAAAAATTGGTTCTTTTAAATCTACATAAACATTATTCCCACAGCCTTCTAAGTCCTCAGATGTATCAGCAAATATATGATCACCTAATTCAACTGCCGAATTGGTTTGATTAATACAAGTATTAGGGATATATCTAACTAATTTGTCAACTATTCTTGTTCCATTATTATCTTTAGAATGAATTTGCCCATAACTAATTACTTTGCAGCCATCTTCCTGTAAATCATCTTTAGTTATTGATAACCCTTTTCTAAAACTATATTTTGCTTTAATATTGTTCATTTTCCAATCAGAAGGGATGTATTTAATCCACTCGCTATTCACTTCATTAAAGTCTGTTGAATCAATTCCTTTTAAAGTTGCTTTTGATATTAAAGACTTTTTGTATTCTTCAATCAATTCTATTTCATGATTATTATCATTAATTATTTCATCAATTTTAGTACATTGTTCATCTAAATAATCAGCAATTCTTTTTTGTTCTTTGAGTGAAGGAATTGGTACATAAGAATGTAATACATCATACATAGATATTTTTTCTCTGATTTCTAATATTCCCTTTCCATATTTACTTAAGTACTTTTGAAAATTACTTTGAAAAATATAATTAATAAAGCGAATATCAGATTTTTTATTATTTTTAAGTACGTAGTAAACCGGACTTACGCAACCATCATAATTGGAGTATCCAACTGAACCTATTTTTAAATTCATACTATTAATTATTACTGTATCTTTATAAGCAATTTTATATTGAGATATATCTTCCTTACTAATATTTCCTTGATTGCCTTTTTCTTCATATGGAACAACACCCAACTTGTTTGTTAAAGACAAAACATTAGTAAATTTTATTGGATTATTTTTTTCATTAATATTCTCTACAACAGCACGTAGAGGGAATAAATTCCATTCATCTGGATATTTGCCAATCCATTTAATACCACTATCAACTAAAGCTCTACTCATTTCCCTGTAACTCCCTTAGAACTCCGTCAAGTTTTCTATCAAGTTCAAGAATTTCGCTCATAATATCTTCAGTTTTACGTGGTTCTTGATATTTATAAAAATATTTAGTAAAAGATATTTCATATCCTATCTTGGTTTTAGATTCATCAATGTAAGCATATTTAGCAAATGGAATTACTTCTCTATTCATGTAATCTTCAATTGTTTCTTGAAGTGGAATATTTTCAGTATCTGTCAATTCTTTATTAGAAATGTATTCTCCTTTTTTATTCTTCTTTGGTGTTCCATCTTCATTTAATTCTGGTTGTAAAACTGTTACTTTTCTATATCCAAAATATTCGTTTTCAAATATCTTTGAATATTCATTTTCAACAAAGTCACCATATATTTTAGTTATATTATTAATATGTTCTTTTGATAATTCGTTTCTTTTGCTTCCTAAATTTTTTCTCATTTTATTATAAAATTCTGATGCATTTATCAATTGTACTTTACCAACTCTATGACCTGGTTTCTTATTTGATAAAATCCAAATATAAGTTGCTATTCCTGTATTATAAAACATATCATTTGGCAATTGAATGATGCAATCTAACAAATCATTTTCTATAACATATCTTCTTATTTCAGATTCTCCAGATCCAGCATCACCTTTAAATAGTGCTGATCCATTGTGAACTATTGCAATTTTAGAACCTTCAGGTTTCATTTTAGATACTGCATTCTGTAAGAACAATAATTGACTATCAGATATAGCTGGTGTTCCTGCTGGAAATCTTCCATCACTACCTTTTTCTGCTTCTTTCAATACTGCAGCTTTTTCATTTTTCCATTCAATACCAAATGGTGGATTCATTATAATATAATCAAAAGTTTCACCAGGAAATAAATCTCCTGATAAAGTATTTCCGTGTCTTATATTATTGGAATCTTCTCCTTTAATTAACATATCAGCTTTACAAATAGCATATGTTTGAGCGTTTAATTCTTGTCCATAGCATAACATTCTTGATGATGAATTTAGCTTTTTGGCATATTCCATACTAGCAGTAAGCATCCCACCCGTTCCACAGGCTCCATCATATACTGTTTTTATCTTTGATGAATCAGCTAGATCTTCTTCATCTTCAAATATTAAATTGACCATTAATTCGATAACTTCTCTTGGTGTATAGTGTTGCCCTGCTTCTTCATTTGAAAGTTCATTAAATCTTCTTATTATCTCTTCAAATATATATCCCATTTCAATATTTGAAACATAGTTTGGATGTAAATTTGCTTTTTCAGAATTAAATGTATCTATTACTTGATATAAAATTCCATTACCAGCCATTTTTTCAATTTGCTTATTTAAATCAAAATTTTTAATAATATCTTTAACTTCATCTGAATATCCATTTATATAATTATAGAAGTTTTCTTCAATATTATCTGGATCGTCTAACAACTTTTTAAAATCATATTTTGAAGTATTATAAAATTTTTGCCCTGCGGTTTCTTTAAGAATAAAATCTCTTTTTGCAAATGTTTCAGGATATTTTTTGGCCATTTCTAAAACTTTATCTTTTGTATCAGATAAAACTGAATCAAATCTTTTTAATACTGTAAAAGGCAAAATAACATCTCCATATTCGTGTGGTTTATATACACCTACCAATTTATCTGCAATGCTCCATATCAATGAAGCTTTTTCACTTACTATTTTTGTTATATTACTCATTATTTATTACCTCTCTTTACTACCACTTGTTCTTTATCATTATCTGGAGTGACTTTGCAATTCTTTCTGTTTGAAATCTTTATATTCTTTTTTTCATCCAAATAAAAGACTACAGAATCTCCTTCTTCAATATTTAATGTTTCTCGAACAATCTTCGGAATAGTAATTTGTCCTTTTGATGTTAATTTTGCTGAAGCTAACAATTCATTATTTTCATTCATATCATTTCTCCTTACTTTCCTTACTATAATAAGTATATCATATACAATTAAATAATTAAATAATAATTTTAAAATCTCAATGATTTTGAATAATAATCTCCTTATGCTATACTCCACTCGAAAGAAGGTGATGTTATGTACAAATTTATAATTAATAGTAGCTAAATATGTAATTTTTTTATTTTAAAAAAAATAAAAAACTACCAACCATGGTAGTTGAATGGTAGTTGAGAGGATATGTTAATCTTCATGAACCCCCGTAATTCCAATAAAAAATGGAGCCTTTCGGCTCCTTCAGGGGGTTTTGGTTGAATACTCCACATAGGTTCGTAAAGTATTCGTGACATATTTCTATGTCAATTTAATTATATAATGTTATTAATATTTTTGTCAATGAACTTTTTTAATTTTTTAGTGACTTAAACATTTTTTTCCAAAGGTTACTTGATTGATAATTTAGTATACCTTCTTTATATATTTTTAACCCATATTTATATAGTAAATAACATGTAATTATAAGTAAAACAATTGATATAATTAATCCCACTATTGTTATTTGTCCTAATGAATACATTACTGGTGCTACTATACCGGATATAAATGGTATAAATGATGTAAATTTAATAAATGTAGCCCCTTGATATACTGATGCATATATTGCTAAATAATAACCAAGCATTAAGAATATCATAACTGGTGTTTGTATTTGTTGATAATCTTCCATACTAGTAGTAACACTAGCAAGTATTCCAATAAATAATGAATAAGCAAAGAAACTTAATAATATAAGTATAATAAAGAATGGAATACCTACTACTAATCTTGATGCTACATCACTTTCTATAAACAAATTAATATAAGTGCCTATCTTACCAATCTCTACTGTGCTACCTGCTATAGCCATAGTTGGAGAAGTTAAAGTTCTAATAATTATTCCTATAACAGCATACAAGATTAATAACAATCCTTGAGTTATTGCAAATACATTCGCAGCAACTAATTTAGATAAAAAATGTGTTTCTGCTGGTACACTTGAAATAATAACTTCCATAGCTTTAGTTCTTTTTTCTTCATTTATTTCAGCACCAATCATCTGAACTATTAAAACAATTAATATAAAGAATGGAACTATAAATATAATTATTATTACTCCACCAATCATTTCAATTAATTCTTTATTTTCTTGTAAATCTTCATTTAATAATACTCTATTTATACTAATATCTTTATATATTTGATTTAATTCATTTTCACTAATACTTGACTCTTCAATCGCTTTTTCAACTTTTATTTTGTTTAGTGCACTATTTAAACTTTGATATAATAATTGATCTACATATTCATATGAAATAATGTCTGCTTTTAATATATTTTCATCATCGTTAGTAATATTGATTATTATATCATCAGTTTTATCTTCTTTAATACTTTCTTTTAATTCATCTAATGTTTTATCACTTTTTTCTATTTTAGCATTATAACTTTCTAGCAAACTAAACTCCGTACTATTTATTTCAGTTTCTAATTTATTATATATATTAACTTCATCTATAACATATACCTTTATTTCTTTATCAAAATCTCCACCAAATGATTTAACAATTGTATCTAGATTAATTACGCCTACTATTATAATTAATAGAATAATATTAATTATTTTAAAAGATTTAGTACCAACTTTCTTCTTTATACTATCTTTTGCTAAAAACCAAAATTTATTCTTCATATTTTTCACCTACTTTACTTACAAATATTTCATTTAAAGTTGGTTCTTCAACTATGAATTTATTTACATTCTTGCACTTAGATACTTTTTTAAATACATCTTCTACTATGGAATCATTTTCTATTTTAATAGTATATTCATTCTTATTTTTTTCTATACTTTCAACACCTTTAATAGATTTTATTTCATCAATATCTATATCAGCTTGTACCTTTATATTTTTCTTCCTAAAATCTTTTTTAATATCTACAAGTTTACCTTTTAAAACTGTTTCTCCTTGTACTAGTATTAATAATGAATCACAAAAATATTCTATATGTTCCATCATATGTGATGAGAAAATAATCATTGTTTTATTATTTTTAAGTCTAAGTATTTCTTTTTTAAACATTTCCACATTTATTGGATCTAATCCACTAAATGGTTCATCTAATATTAATAATTTTGGCTCATGCAATATACTAATTATAAATTGTATTTTTTGTTGATTACCTTTAGATAATTCTTTTATTTTTTTATTTTTATATTCACTTATTTTAAATTCTTCTAGATATTTATCCAGTTTTTTTTCTGTTTCCTCTGCACTCATTCCTTTTAATGCAGTATAATATATAGCTTGTTCTAAAACTGTTTTAGTAGGTATTAAACTTCTTTCTTCTGTTAAAAATCCAATCTTATCTGTTACTGTATAATCTATTGGTTTATTATCTAATGTTATATTACCTTCAGTTTTATCAAGTAATCCAAGTATCATTCTAAACGTAGTTGTCTTACCTGCTCCATTTACTCCAAGTAGACCAAATATTTCTCCTTCTTTTATTTCAAAAGATAAGTCATGCACTGCTCTAAAGTCTCCATAATATTTGGTTACATGTTCTACTTTTAACATATATTAACCTCCATCCCAGTTTCAATTCCTAATACTTCAGCTATATCTTTATTAATATGCATTTCCAAAACACATGTTTCATCTGATTTTATATGGACATCATCTATTTTTTTATTATTACATATAACACTTACTGTTTCATCATTATATCTATTAAATTCCTTTAAATCATCCGCACTCATATGAATATGGGTATCTGAAACTATAGTGGACTCAACAGCATGGTAAACGCCATTAGGTCCAATTATATCTATTGTTTCACTACCCTTTAAGTCACCACTTTTACGAACTGGCGCATTCATTTCAAAGAATTCATTATCTTTATCTAATAATTCAACTTGAGTATAATTCCTTAAAGGACCTACAATACGAATATGTTCTAAAGTCTTATTATTTTTGACTAAAGTAACTGTTTCTTCTGCTGCAAATTGCTTTTTTTGCAATAGTTTCCTTTTAACTGTTAATTCATAATTTTTACCAAATAAAATGTCTAAGGCTTCTCTTGTTAAATGAACATGATGGTTAGAAACTCCTACTTTTAATATCATAATAACCTCCAATATAATTATAAAACATTCAATATGAAAAGCCAATATTTATTCACCCTTTTAATATTGTTTCATTAAATACTATAGGAGATGATTAAATGAATGGTAGTTATTATCAAACACCTGTATTTATAAATGATATTGAAAGACAAAGTAGTAGTCCGACTTTTAATGTTAATGATTATAATAAAGATTATCCTATGGAACAAAGTTATATAGAAAATATATTAAGAAATAATATTGGTAAAAATGTAAGAGTACATGCTTCTTTTTCAGACTCAAATGAATGGAGAGATAGAATATTCTCAGGAATTATTGAACATGCTGGTAGAGATAACTTAATAATTAATGATATTGAAAATAACAAATATTATTTAATATTAATGATTTATGTTGACTTTGTCGAATTTGATGAAGAAATAACATATGCTAAATAACAAATTTATGATATAATTATTGAGGTGATAATATGAAACCTATAAATATAATTATTTTAATAGTAACAATATTAGTTATTTTGACATTATTGTTTATTATGCTATTTAAATATTTTAATGAGAAAATAGTTATTTTAATTAAAAAATTAAATCAATCTGAAACAGAATATAAAGAAAAGTATAAGAATAAATATAATACAATAGATAGAATGATTAATTTAATTGAAAATAAATATAAAACTCATAGTAGAACATTTGATGATGTTAGAAAAATTAAAATGGATGAATTATCTACTATTAAAAATGAACATCTATTAAATAAATGTTTCAAAGAAATATTAGATATTAAAGAAGATAATAAAAAAGTTAGGGAAACTAAGAGTTTTAAAGAAATAATTGAAGAATATAATGAAAATGAATTACATATTATTTCTCTTAGAACGTTTTATAATAAATATGTACTAGAATATAATAATATAATTAAAAAGATACCATATAACATAGTATCTACATTAAAAAAATATAAAGTTAAAAATTTACTTGAAGGAAAAGAAATAGATTCTTCTATTGATCATAAGGAAGTGTAAAATTCACTTCTTTTATTTTGTTTTTCTTTAAAAAATCATTAGTTTTGGAAAAGGGTTTACTACCAAAGAATCCGCTTCTAGCAGAAAATGGACTGGGATGAGTACTTTCTAAGACTAAATGCTTTTTATTTGTTATAAATACTTTTTTACTTTTAGCAAAACTACCCCATAATATAAATACTATAGGTTCTTTTTTTAAATTTAATATTTTAATAATATGATCAGTTAATAATTGCCAACCTAAATCTTTATGAGAAAGTGGACTATCTTTTCTAACTGTCAAAATGCTATTTAAAAGTAATACACCTTCTTTTGCCCAAGGAGTTAAATCTCCACAATTACCATTTTTAATACCCAAGTCATCATATAATTCTTTAAAAATATTTTGTAAACTTGGTGGTAGTTTTATTCCTTTTTGAACACTAAAAGAAAGCCCATGGGCTTCATTTTCACCATGGTAAGGATCTTGTCCTATAATAACAACTTTAACATTTGAATATGGAGTTAATTTTAATGCATTAAAAATATTTTCATACTTTGGATAACATGTATATTTATTATATTCATCTTTGACTTTATTTAAAAACTTATTAAATCCAGGGCTTTCCCATACAGGCTTTAATATTTCATCCCAATCATTACCTATCATCTTTCATCACTAATTTAATTATACTATAAGAATTAATAATAATCATAATAAATATAAAAATATCTACGAATTTCCATATTATTTCATTACTGTATATAATTCCTAATATACATGAAACTATAAATAATATGTTAAATAAAAATGTTACTTTTTTATTATTAATAATATTTTTTATTGAATTACTACCTATATAGTAACCACTTAATATTGTGGTAAAACCAAATAATAGATATATAATTAATAAAAAGTATGTCCCATAGTTACCTAACAATTTGTTAAACATATCATTAAGTAATAAATTATAATCTAAAATATTTATTTTATATGAATTAAGATATATTATAAGTACACAGGAAATAAGTAAAGTTATAACAATTGATATAAAATATACACACAATATTTGGTATTTTGTGGATATTTTTATATCGTTTTTATCAGATGCTGCACCTACACTAGTTGTTCCAATTAATATTTCATTCATAAATATACTTCTTTTAATTCCTATAATTAATCCTGATAAAATACTTTTAATTGATAATAAATCTTTATAAAAAATTGATAAATCAATTTTATTAAAATTATTTATTATTATATATAAACAAATAATAATAAATATTAAACACATAAATGGAACTATTTTATTCATTATATCTAATATATCTCTTATAGATAAATTAATTGTTATAGCAAGTATAATTATACTTAGAATAATTATTATTATCTTAGGAATAGCAATTACATTAATTAATATATAACTAATAGTATTGAACTGAATCATTTGAAATAAAAATGAATATAGTATTATTAATACTATCAATGATATATATGCTAACCATTTATTGTTTAATCCTTTTTTGATTATAAAATATGGCCCACCAATATCTTTTTCTTTATATTTATTACCATAATAACTTTCATAATATATTATAGAAGTTAATAATACTGAAAAGATTATAATCCAGATAACAGAAGAAAAGCCTCCTATTATTATTGAGGATACTGTTCCAATAAGAGATCCTACTCCCATTTTAGTACCTAAAGTCAGAAATAATGATGTTTTATCTTTTTTTAATAATTCTTTTAAATTAATTTTATAATTCTTAAATTTTAATTTTATACTTAATATTATTGATAATATAAATAAAAAAATAATTAATAAAATCCACATATTAAATATTATTATTTAATTAAAAAGTTATCACTATTTGTGATAACTTTCATTATTTAAAATTTTAAATGATCTATATATTTGTTCTAATAATATGCCTCTAAATAATCCATGTGGAAAAGTCATATCTGAAAAAGAAATCCCTATGTTACATTTATTTTTAACTTCTTCTGTTACACCATTAGAAGCTCCTATTATAAATGTTATAGTATTATATCCATTCGTAAATGTTTTATCTATTAGATTAGAAAAACTAATAGAATCATATTTTTTACCTTGAATATCCATTATTATATTAAAGTCTTTTTCATTAATATTTTTTAATATTTCTTCACTTTCTTTAATAATATTACTATCTTTTAGTTCTATTATTTCTATCTTAGTATATTTAGATATTCTCGTTTTATAGTCATTTATAAATTCATTTAGGTATATTTCTTTTATTTTACCTACACATAATATTCTTATCATTATTTACCATTATATAGGCTTAATGGATTTAATTCCTCTCCATCGGCATCATATACAGCATAGTGCAAATGCTTACCTGTACATGAACCAGTACATCCCATTATACCTACTTTTTCACCTTTTTCTACTTTTTGACCTTCGCTAACCAATGTTTCCCTTAAATGCATATATGTTGATGAGTAACCATTAACATACCTTATTCTAATATAATTACCCATAGTTCTTGTATATCCTTCGCCAATTACTTCACCATCTTGTATAGAATAAATATCATCTACTTTAGTTCCTACTATATCAATACCATGGTGGAATTTAGATACGCCTTCAATTGGGTGAACTCTCCAACCATAATATGAAGAAATTCTATATGGTTTAGTTGTTGGCCATGCCCAATATGTTGAAGTTCCAACATATACAACATTCTTAGCACCTACTACTATTATTTCATCAACAACAGGTGTTATTATTTCTTCTTCAACAAATGTAGTTTTAACAATTTTACCATTGACTTCATGAGTAGCATATTTTACTTTTGAAAGTCCATTTGATCCTTGCTGTTTAACATACCTTTCAGAAGCATTTAAATTTTTATCTAAAATAGTTTTTGATTCATAATTTATAGTTTGCATTTCAGTTTGATAAGAATCAACTGCTATATCAGCAACTGGATTAATTGGTGCAACTATTACTTCTTGTCCAACAGCTAATAATGCTTTTTCACTAACTATGCTTGGGTTAGCAAGTAGAAAATCTGATACACCAAGCTTGTTATTATAAGCAATAGTTTCAATTGTATCGCTTGATTTCACTTTATATTTTTGAGTTAATTCTTTCTTTCCAAATAATAAAAATCTACTTAAGTCTTCAGCATTAGTCAATATTTCACTTTCAGTAGATATAAATGCCTTTTTTATACTTACATTTTGATCAAAATATATATCAGTTATTTCCATTTCATCATTTTTAGGAGACTTTTTATCTCCATTTAAATAAGCTTCATATTCTTCTTCAGAAAGAAACGATGTAATAGTATTTTTAACAGCTATATCGAGATCTTCTTTATTTAATATATAAAACTTAGTTTTATCATTACCATCACTAACAGTTACTTCATAACCCTCTATTGTAAAAGGGTCTATATCTTTTATTTCATTATATACTTCTTTAGCAGTCATAACATTCGTTTTATAAGTTAAAACACTTTGAACATCTAATCCAGATGGAGGATAAACCTTATCTACTTTATAATAGTTTTTAATTTCTTTTTGTTCTTCATCTATCAAATTATATAACTCATCTTTAGATTTAATTAAACCTATTTTATTCCCACCTAAAAACACTTGATAATAATTATTTATCTTGTTATTAAATGGTTCAAACATATAACATACATATAGAACTATAACACATAAGAATGACCCAAGTAATACTGAGCCCACTGAATATCCCTTTTTATTCATTTTCATCATCCTTACTCATATAATTATCAAATGATCCAGTATTCATTTTAAATAATAATTGTAATTGTCCAGTTGAACCAGCCCTATGCTTAGCAATTAATAAATCAATTTTCCTATTAGGATTAGATTCATACTTTCCATATTCATCACTATGTAAAAATAATACTATATCTGCATCTTGTTCAATTGAACCTGATTCCCTTAAATCTGATAATCTTGGTTTACTATCTGTTCCTCTTTGTTCAACACTTCTTGATAATTGTGCAAGTGCTATTACAGGTATATCAAGTTCCATTGCTAATTTTTTAATATCACGGCTTATTTCACTTACTTCTTGAACTCTTTGACCAGCATATTTTGCTGAACTTGATAATAATTGTAAATAATCTATGATTACTAAATCTAATCCGTCATCTGAATTTTTTAATTTTCTACATTTACGACGTATTTCACTTACTGTTAATCCACCAGAATCATCTATAAAAAATTTAGCATCAGAAAGTTCACTCATTGCTTCATTACATTTTTTCCAATCAGTGTTCTTTAATTTACCAGTTTTTAATACATCACCATCTATTTTACCAACACAACCATACATTCTTTTTGCTATTTCTTCAGCACCCATTTCAAGTGAGAATAATGCTACACTTTTTTTACCTTGTATTGCTGCATTTAGCCCTATATTTAATGCGAATGCACTTTTTCCACAACCCGGTCTACCTGCTATAATGATAACCTGTTTCTTTTGAAGCCCTCTTGTTATTTTATCTAAATCGTAATATCCTGTTCTAATACCTGTATATTCATCGTCAGATTCACTTAATGCTTCTAAATTTCTTTGAACTTCAGGAAGAATATCTTGTATTTTTTGAATATCCTTTCCTAACTTATCATTATATACACTTAATATATTTCTTTCTGCATTTTCTACTATTTCTGCAACATCATCTTTTTCATCATAACATGCTTCTTGTATTCTAGTACTCTTCTCTATTAAATTTCTTAAAATAGCTTTTTCAAATATAATTTTAATATAATAATTTAAATTAGCTGTAGAAGGAACTGAATTAATTATTTCAGTTATATATTCTACTCCACCGACCTTAGATAATTCTTTATTCTTATCAAGTTCATTACATACAGTTTGAGCATCCACTGGTATATTATTTAAATGCAATTGTTTCATAGTTTTATATATTTTTCTATTTGCATCACTATAAAACATTTCGTCACTTACTTCATCCATTATTTTATCTAATGCAGATTTTTCTAAAAATCCACATCCTAAAACAGACATTTCAGCATCTAAATTTTGTGGTTCCTTTCTTGCCATACAGCCTCCTATTTAGTTAAAATAACATCCAATTTAAATACAACTTCCTTATGTAATGTAATAGTTACTTCATGCGTTCCAAGTGAATTAATTTCAGTATCACAAGTTATTTTCTTTTTATCAATATCATATCCCATTTTTGATAGTTCTTCACTTATTTGTTTTGTACTAATACTACCAAAAACTCTATCTTCTTTTCCTGTTTTAACCTTGAATTCTATCTTTTTTCCTTTTAATTTATTCTTAATTAAATTGCATTCTTTAATCAATTCTTCTTCATCTTTTTTTCTCTGATCAATTTGATTATTTAATACTTTCATACTAGCAGGTGTCCATGCAACTGCTAAAGATTTTGATATTAAGAATTTAGCATAACCATCTTTAACTTCTTTAATATCATCTTTTTTCCCTTGCCCCTTAACATCTTTTATGAATATTACTTTCATTATGATTTCACCTCCATTAACAATGTATCTATATTATAACATACCGCATATCAAATTGAAAGTTGTAAAAATTCAAAAAATATTGTATACTATTATTGTAAAATATAGGAGAGTAACATGTCAGATGTAATATATTTATTTTATAAAAATGGTGATCAATATATAAAATATCAAGATAAAACTATTAAATCTGAAGATCCAGATAAAACAGTTGAAATTTTAAAAAGAATATATGACCCTAAAAAACCTCAAAAATCTAATATAGATAATTTATTTGATGTTATTAGTAAGCCTAAGTCAAGCAGTCAAACAATTAATATATTAGATTATGTTAATAATAATGATTTGAGTGATACCTTTATTGGAGAACAAAAAATAACTTTAGAGGAAGTTCAAGAATTAAGGAAGAATTTAGAGCAAACACTTGAACTTACTGATAATGATATAAAAGAAATACATATGAAAGCAAGTTCAAATTCGCCAGCTTTACTAAGAGATATTGGAATAATACTTTTTGTAATAGCAATATTAATTAGCGCAGCTGCTTTACTATTATTAAATGTTTACATATAAAAAATAAGTGATGAAATCACTTATTTTTTTAGTCTTAATTTTTTCAATATAGAATTTACATATTCTTCTCCAAGAACATCATATAACAATCCATTTTTATATGCTATAAATCCATATACACAAGCACCTATAAACGCATATATTAAACATGGTATTAAATTTAGCATTCTTCCAGTAAATAAATCTTTCATAAAGTATTGGATTACTAATACGACAACTACCATTAATAATAGAGGTATTAGTTCTTTTTTTAATATTTCTAATATACCCTTATATTTAAAATTCATTGTTTTCTTTAATGATTTTAATGATATAAATACTGATAAGGCTGATCCAATTAATGTTGCGAAAATAGCTCCATAATAAGGATAAATATGTATCTTAGAACACAATATCATTAATGGGATGTCTAGTAATGCATTTGTTGCTAAACCAACTATTGTACTTAAATATATCACTTTATATTTATTTAAACTTTGAAGAACGCTATTTATTATTAAATTTACATTACTTAAAAATATTGCATAAGGTAATAATCTTAATATTATTCCCCCATAATTACTTTCCCCATAGAATACTAGGTATATTTCATGTGATAGTAAACTTATTCCGACACTCATTGGAAGTCCTATTGCTAATGCTATGCCAATAGATTTAATAAATTGATTATTAATACTCTTAAAATCTTTTTTGATATAACTAGCAACCATATGAGGAATAATATTTATACTAAGTCCAAAAGTAACCGCGTTTACTATTAAACATATTTTAATTGCCCAAGTGGATATTACACTAGCAATTGTTTCCGCAGTCGCACCATTATAACCCAAATATTGAAGTCCTCTTATAACTAATGACAAATCTGTCATACAATATAAATCTGTTGTAATTGAAATTATCATTAATGGAATACTAAACTTAACTATTTTATTGAATATGGTTTTATCCTCTACCTTATCTTTGATTCCTTTCTTTGGTAAATTTAATTTATCTTTATTCTTTTTTATTTTTATTCCTAAATATATAAATGCAACTATTCCTGCTATAAAAGCACCAAGTAGTGCTACTGAAACTCCAATACTAGTAGGTAATTTTAATACCTTAATTGCTATATATGATCCTACTATAATAAATCCCACTCTAATAAATTGTTCAATAACTTCACTATTGGATGTTACAGTTACAAATTTTTGCCCCTGTAAATAACCTTTTTTAATTGCTAGATAAGGTATTACTAATATACAAAACGAGATTGCTCTAATTACTAATACAACGTCTTTAATACTATTTCCAGTTGAATCTAAGTCACTAATAAATATATTTGCTATCTGTTTAGCAAAAACAAACATTATTATAAATAAAATAGTAGACATAACTGCTATTATTTTGTTACCTATTTTTAATGTTCTTTCTTTTGCTTCATACATTTCTAAAGTATTATATTCACTTACTATCTTACTAATAGCATTAGGAATACCTATAGTACACATATTAATTATTAAACTATAAACTGTATAAGCATAGGAATATAATGCCCCTCCTAAGGTTCCAACTATAGCATAAAATGGTATTACATATATTGCACCTAATATTTTAATAATTAAATAAGATAATGACGCAAATATAGTTCCCTCTATAAATGTATTCTTTTTCATGTTACTCCTTATACAATATCATTGCTGAAAAACAATATATTTGTTCTTCAGCAAATATTGAAACAGCTGTTCTAAACTGTATATCTATTATATCATAATTATTCTCCATTAAAAAATTATTTATATGCTTTTCTAAATCTTTTTCGTGATTATCATCAAATATCTTTACTTTCATATTATTCACCATCTAATATTTTATCACATAAAAAAAGAAAATATTGTCAGTTATTGACTTTATTTTCTTTTAACCTCATGAACTTTTTTTCTAATTTCATCTAACTTAATTGCATTGGTTTTTTCAATACCAGCAGAAACAGAAGCTTTATTTATACATAATCCAAGTACAAATATATATGCAAGAACATAAAACCAAAGCATTAAAATAACTATATTTGCTAAATTTCCATATACTAAATTATATCTAGCTATATTATTAATATAATATGAGAATATATTTGTAGCTAGTAACCATCCGAACGTAGTAAACAATGCTCCTTTATTAGTATATTTGCTAGGTATCTTATCATCAGGTGCTAAAACATATACTAACTTAATAAAGAAGAATATAAATAATATTGATACCGGTATTTGTAATATTACATATAATATATTAACTATTTTTTCATACTCAATAAATGAATCGACTACTCTAGCAATTATAGATAATATTGATCTACCAAATAGTGGGACAATTACTATAAATGCAAACAATAATATTAATAATATTGTCAAAAACATTGATTTAATAAACCTTTTTAATAATGGAGCATCTTCGATATTAAATATTGTATTACTAGCCAAAATGATTGAATTACAACCAGTTACTGTTACAAGTAATCCAAATACTATTGTAATAAGAGAATCTATTGATATTTCAGCAGTTAATATTGGTTGTAATAAATCTACTACTCCTTTAGGAAAAGTATTATTTAAAAAATTTTGAATTATATCTAATGGTAAATTAAATTTTGTTAATGCATAAAATATTAAAGTTAATATGGGAATTAATGCAAGAAAGAATGAATATGCTAAGTTAGCAGGAAGAATTCCAAGTGCCCTTACAGATAATAAATCTACAGCATTTCTAACTCTATCTTTCATTTGCATTACCCTTAGATGACCTTATCATCGTTAATGAATCGTTTATAGCATCATCGATTGTAGTTTGTTCATTTGTAATCATAGCATATCCAATAGATACACCATATTCTTTATTAGGTAAAGATGAATACAATTCACGATTTAATTTATGAATATATGTTCCTATTTTCTTTTCATCATAACCAACTAGATAAATAATAAATTCATCCCCATCAGTTCTCATAATTTCAGTATTATCTCTTTGAGTTTTAATTAAAACACTAGCAACTGCTTTAATTTGATTATCTCCAGCCTCATGACCATTTTTATCATTTAAGTTTCTCAAATTATTAATATCAATAACTATAATTGCCTGAGGATATACTTTAGTAGAAGACCAAAAATCTATATTGTCATTTAAGTAATTTCTATTTTTTAAATTAGTCATCGCATCAAAATAATATAATCTATCTTCTTTCTTAATCTTCTTAGAATGCATCATTCTTTTTACTAATATATAAATACTAAATGCTATTACTAACAATATAATAGATATTACTAATAAATGTTCTACTATAAAATTAAATACTATATTATTTTTTAATACTGATAAAACGCCTACAACACTTTCGTTCTTAACCTCATTAGAACTTAACATTCCTAAATAGAAATCAAATAATTTGTTAAATGCTTCATTTCTATTATTTAACAAGAATGAATTATTCAATTTAACACTATCAATATATCTAATACTATAATTTCTAAGAGAATTATCTTTATAATAATCATATGTTTCTTTTTCAATAATAATTATAGAATCTTTATTAATATTTTTAAGTAACGCTTTAATATTATCATAATCTTTTATTTCAAATAAATTTTTACTAGCCATATTATACTTTAAATTCATATTTTTAAGCATAACCACTTCAATATTAGATAAACTATATAATGAATTTACTACTATATTGTTATCTGCATGTGCTAAGACAACAAATTCAGTTGAACCTAAATTTCTAGTACTAACATAATTATTATCACTTAATGAATAATAATTTAGCATTAAATCTATTTTATTATTTTTAAGTGCTTCTTGCATTTCTTTTATATCATTATATTTAATGTACTTATAAGTAACACCAGTAATATCGGCAAATTTAGATAAATATGTTTCAGTAAGACCTGTAAAATTTCTTCTAATCATACCCTCATATGGAAGATTATTAATATATCCAACTATAAAATCCTCATTTGTTATAGATTCTTTTTCTAGTTCACTATATCCACGTGAAGTATAATACATATCTAAAAAATATTCTTTCATTTTCTCTTCAGAAGTTTTTTGCCATCTATTATAAAATTTAGTCATAATACTTGTTAATTCTTCATCTTCTAATGATGGAGTTAAACAATAATATGAAAATAATCCATCTAAATGAAATACAATTTCATAATTTGAAGCAATAATTTGATCTAAAAATTTATACATTGGTACTATCATATATTGAATGCTTTTTGAAGAATATGCACTGTTTAATGCACTAAAATCATCATAAGAATTTATATTTATATTTTTATATTCAGTTAAATAATAAGCTATAACATTCTTATCAGATGAAATTATACCAACACTTTTATTTTCTAAATCACTAAGACTATTAATACTATTTAATTCACCTATTACAATATAATGATCTTTATAGAATAATATATCATCTTCAGTTAAATTATTTTTATTTAAAAATTTAACATTCGACGTATCTGTAACAACAATATTAAAATTTAATCCAGTATCTTCCTTTAAGTCTTTTAAATATTCATGATATATTCCTTTCCCCTCGGTTGAAAAAACAGGTAATGAAGGTTCTACATAAATATCAAAAGTTGTTGAAGAGTTTTCATTTATCCATTTCTTTTCAGAAAATGAATAATTATTAGCAGTACTTGTCAAAAAATATAATGTACCAAAAAAACCTAATATGAATAATAATATTAATGAAAATACTATTATGACAGTCTTTTTACTTTTGCTTTTCATTTACTCACCATCCATACTACTTTTAGACTATTAGAACTTTTTGCTCCAAACACTGGAAAATTATTATTCTCCGCTTCACCAGAATAAGTTAATATAAATTGAACATCATAATATTTTAAATTCTCTTCGCCAATTTTATCTAACGCTTTAATTGCTTCACTCTTAGCAGTATCCACTTTAATTGACTCTTTAAAATCAACAGTTATATAAATTATCTTACCTTGTTCTCTTACTACAACACTACCAATATTCTCATCATTTTCATATATACTTTGAATATCTTTTTCTAGTGTTTCACTTAATTTATAATTTTCTATTCCTTCTAATCTATCACCATATTTTGTACTTCCAGCACCAGCATAGAAAAACCTATAAAATAGAAAACCAATTACTCCAAAACATACTAATAATATTAAGAATAAAACTAATAAAATCTTAGTATCTCCACTCATTCTTTTTTTTCTCATTAATATACACCTTCCCTTGGCTTTTAATATTATACTATAATTTATTCTATTTTTCCACTATACCCATTATTTCAAATAATTTTTCTTGATTCCACATTGTAATTCCTAACTCAATTGCTTTATCTCTTTTGCTTCCTGGTGATTCACCAACAAGAACTACATCAGTTTTCTTACTAACAGAATCAGATGTTAAACCACCATGTTTCTCAATATATGCTTTTATTTCATCTCGAGTTAAATTATCAAATGAACCAGTTATAACAAATCTTTTATTCTTAAAATTTTCATCTTCCACTGTTTCATCCCCAACGAAACTCGTATTTACTCCTAATGATTTAAGTTCATTTATTTCATCTATATTATTTTCATTTTTAAAATAATTTACTATATTTTCTGAAAGTATTGGGCCTATATCATAAATACTAGATAACTCTTCAACACTTGCTTCTATAAGACAATCTAAAGTTGAATAATATTTACATAATGTTTTAGCTGTCTTAGCTCCAATACCATTTATCCCAAGCGCAAATAATAGTCTATCAAGTGAATTATTTTTAGATTTTTCTATGTTTTCAAGCAACGTATTAACACTCTTAATTCCAAATCCTTCTAATTCTATTAGTTGCTCTTTTTTACCATTTAATTTATAAATATCACTTATTTTTTTAATATATCCATAATTATAGAAATCTTCAATTATTCTTTCACCTAGGCCATCTATATTCATAGCATTTCTAGATGCATAATGAATCAATCCTTCAATTTTTCTAGCAGGACAGTGAACATTTTCACAAAAGAAATCTACCATGCCTTCCTTCTGCTTTAATTCACTTCCACACATAGGACAATATTTAATCATTTCAAAAGGTCTTTCATTACCAGTTCTTCTTGATAATTCAACTCTATCTACCGCAGGAATTACATCCCCTGCTTTATAAATATATACATAATCTCCAATACGTATGTCTTTTTGAATACAAAAATCATGATTATGTAGTGTTGCTCTTGAAATAGTGCTTCCCATAACTTTAACTGGTTCTAAAACAGCATTTGGAGTTATTTGACCAGTTCTGCCAACAGTAAAAATAATATCAGTTAATCTTGTTAATACATGTTCAGGAGGAAATTTATATGCTGTAGCCCATTTAGGCACTTTAGCCGTATATCCAAGTTCCTGCTGCATACTAATATCATTTACCTTTATAACTATACCATCTATTTCATATGGTAATGATGATCTTTTAATAGTCCATTCATTAATATATTCAATTACTTCATTAATATTTTTACATAGTTTAATATTAGGATTAACTACAAATCCTAATTTTTTCATATACATTAAACTCTCATAATGAGTTTTGAAAGGTGTTAATGGATAATGATATAAAAACGCATCTAACCCTCTTTTAGAAGCAATATTAGAATCTAGTTGCCTAATTGAACCAGCCGCAGCATTTCTTGGGTTTTGAAATTTTGTTTCACCATGCTCTTCTTGATACTTGTTAAGTCTTTCAAAACTTTTCTTCGGCATATATACTTCTCCACGAATAGTTATATCAACATTTTCAGTTAATTTATGTGGAATTGATTTAATGGTTTTAACATTATGGGTTATATCTTCTCCTACAGTACCATCTCCACGAGTGGCAGCTCTAAAAAGTATTCCATCTTTATACTCAAGTGAAACAGCAAGACCGTCGATTTTTAATTCACAAACATATTCATGATTAGGAAATTCTTTAGAAACTCTATCATCAAATTCTTTAATTTCTTCTTCATTAAATACATTTCCTAAACTAAACATAGGAACTTCATGAGTAACTTTTACGAATTCAGAAATTACTTCTCCACCAATTTTTCTAGTGGGAGAATCTTCTCTCACCCACTCAGGATGTGATGATTCAATTCTTATTAACTCTTGCATTAATCTATCGTACTCTTGATCTTCAACAGATGGTTTATCCAATGTATAATATTCATAAGCATACTTATTTAAAAGTTCAATCAATTCATTCATTCTGTCCATAATATCACCTATTAATATTATATAACATATTGATTTTATTATAAAGAAAATTGTGTTATAATTTTAATCACACAGGAGTATATATAAATATGAATAAAAGATTAAAAATTGGCATATTTATGGATAGTTTCTATCCTAATGTAGATGGTGTTGTATTAGTAGTAGATAATCTAGCAAGAAGATTATCTAAATTTAATGATGTAACAGTTATAATACCATGGACATCAACTTATAAAGAAGATAATACTTATCCATATAAAATCATAAGAATTAAAAGTCATAAATTTTTAAATACTGAATATCAGTTTTCCTTTAATCAACCTAAATGGAGTAAAACATACAAAAAAATATTAAATGAAAAATTTGATATCGTACATATACACTCACCATTCATGATTGGAAGATTAGGATTAAAAATAGCAAAAAAGCTGAAGATTCCTGCAATAGCTACTATGCATACACTATTTGATTATGAAATAAAAAGAATGTTTAAAAATGCATTTATTGTAGACATGATACTCGATAATTTAATATCAGTATATAATAAATGTGATAAATGTATCGCAGTAAACAACAGAACTGCAGAAGCATATAAAAATTATGGATATTTATATGATCCATCTATTATTTATAATGGAACCGATATTAAAGAAGTTAAAAATAAAGAACAAGCAATGGAAACTGTTAATAGATTATATGGATTAGATAAAGATGATAATGTATTATTATTTGTTGGTAGAATTAATGAAGTTAAAAATATATTCTTCCTTTTAGATTCCTTAAAACTATTAAAAGAAAATGGATATAATTTTAAAATGATTTATGTTGGTACCGGTCCTGATGAAGAAAAATTAAAAAAGAAAATTAAACAATTTAAATTAACGAAGCAAGTAATATTAACAGGTAAAATAACTGATAGAGAATTATTATCATCTATTTATGCTAGATCAGATTTATTTGTATTCCCATCAACATTTGATACTTGCAGTTTAGTTCAAATAGAAGCTGCAATTAATGGAACAGCTGGATTATTTATAAAAGGTAGTATTACCTCAGAAACAATAATTGATAATGTTAATGGATATTTATGTGAAGAAAATAGATTATTATTTAAAGACAGAATAAAAGAAATATTAGGTAATAAATCTAAATTAAAAAAGATATCTAAAAAAGCTAAAAAAACATTATCTCGTAGTTTTGATGATGTAACTAAAGAAACATATATACTATATATAGAAGAAATAAATAAAAAGCATTAAGTGCTTTTTTTGTTATACTTGTTACAAAAATAAATATTGATATTTAATAAGATATATCATAAATTTAATAAAAATGTTGACAAAAAGTAAATAATAAAGTAGAATTAATTATGCATTCAGCAAACGCAGGTGTAGTTTAATGGTAGAACTTCAGCCTTCCAAGCTGCTAACGTGGGTTCGATTCCCATCACCTGCTCCATATTGAAATCCCGTCGAACTTTTATAGTTTGACTTGGCATATATAAGGTTTTTCGATAGAAAAACTTTTTTTGTTGTTTATAAGTGTTTATTGATATTTTAGAAGAGAAAAAAACAAATAAAGTATATGAAAAAGACAAATAATGATATAATATTAATTAATTTGGAGATGGAAACTATGTATAAGACAAATATTAATTTGAATTTATATAAAACATTTTATGATGTAGCTAAGTATGGTAGTATTTCAAAAGCAGCACAGTATGGATTTACATCACAACCTGCAATAAGTAAATCAATTAAAAAACTTGAAGAAGAACTTGGAGTTAAACTATTCTATAGAAATTTAAATGGAGTAGAATTAACTGATAAAGGCAAAGAACTATTATATTTTGTTGAAAAATCATATAGTAATTTAGTTATAGCAGAAAGAACTATGTTAGAAACTGAAAATCTTGAAAGAGGTAAATTATCTATAGGTATGCCATCTAATATTGGGTCATTTTACTTATTTGATAAAATAATTAATTTTCATAAAAAGTATCCTAAAATAGAAATAACAATAATAACAGGTTCAACTTCACAATTAATTAATTTACTAGATTCTCACAAAGTTGATTTTGTTATAGATACTTCTCCAATTAATATAAAAAAGAATGATGAAATTAAAATAGCAAAGTTAGATGAAGTGAGTTATTGCTTTGTTGCTAAAAATGAAAGATATAAAAATATAACAAAGTTAAGTGATTTAAAAGA
>JAEEGL012189045.1_pt1 | contig 37593 bp, 40 predicted proteins | sample 9134231 | NCBI WGS metagenome assembly JAEEGL01 (sample SAMN16246548, study PRJNA631951) | gut metagenome | biome: gut microbiome; feature: rumen; material: fiber-attached | host: Bos | place: Iran: Karaj | collected 2018-10 | reverse complement strand
GCTAACGTTTACGTTTTGACAAAAGAAGAAGGCGGACGTCACACTCCATTCTTCCCTGGTTACAGACCTCAATTCTATATCAGAACAACTGACGTTACCGGTTCTATCAAGTTCAATGGCGAAATGGTAATGCCTGGTGATAACGTAGTTATGGACGTTGAATTAATCGCACCTGTAGCTATTGAACAAGGTATGAGATTCGCTATCCGTGAAGGCGGCAGAACAGTTGGTGCAGGTGTTGTTGACAAAATTACCGAATAGTTTTGTTAAACACTTTCAAACAGTTGAAAAGAGTGGTAGTAATACCGCTCTTTTCTTTTTGTTTTATATTTGCATTATTATTTAGATTTTAGCCATGATGGTGTAAATTGTTTCAAAAATTCGGCATATTTAGACAATTTGCCCGATTCTTTTGCTTTTTCGTATGCCTTTAGGTCTATTCTGCCTTCAAAAATCTCTCCTTTATCAATTTCACCGTTTTCGTTTAAATCGACAGCATGTTCTGAAGCTCCCTGTATGTAGTCAAATTTATCCAAATTTTCCCATTCTTTTGCACGAACTCCGTATTGGTAGTTATTGAAGAATAATACCGCATCAACATATTTTGCGTTTCCGTAGTCATCGAATTGCATAGCTTCCCGGTAAGCATTTCCTACTATACCTTTCTTTTTGCTTGTATAAAGGTATTCGCTTTGCATTTTTCTGTTATTTGTTCTTGATTCGGTATTGTATTTTTTTCCCAGTTCAGACGTCTTTTTATCATAGCTGCCAAACTTCATTCCAATTGTAAACTCCCCGGACATTATATTTCTCCTTTTTTATTTTCCCCTATATATTCATAAAGTAATTTTGTGCAAAAAAATTGCTTTTCAATTAACAAAATGTTACATATTCAGATTTAATAAAAATCACGGGAAATAGCCGTATGGTTAGTTCCCGTGGATAAATTTAATGTATGATAATATTAATCTTCTGTCCTTTTCCCATAGTAGAGCAACGGATTATTGGTATCTATTTCCCATTCGCTTGTTTCTCCATTATATACATGAACCTGTGATATTTCGTTATTGTGTACTGTAACACGTGTCGGCTGACCTTCGGGGTTTGTACGGGAATTGTAATCAAACGGTCCCGGGTTAATTTGTCTTTGAGGCTTTATATTTCTCTGTGGTTGTTGTGGACGCGGTTCCGGTAGTTTATCGGGAATCGGATTGTTTGGATTTTCTCTGTTGTATTGCTGAACCATTTGTCTTTTTTGATCTTCCGGCAAATTATGAAATTCTTCAACCGGAACATTCAATGTTTGAGCAACGAGAGCTTCTTTTTCGTCAAAACCGTTTTGCTGGTTAATGTTGGTTGGTATTGGCGGATTCTCATAAAAATTTAAAACTTCTTCTGCCGGGATACGATTTCGCTCCGGAGGGCAAGTTAAACCGGAATTGCTGCTATTCTCATTTGCATTTCCTTCAGGTAAATTTTGTGCATTATCTTGTTTCTGAAGCACATGTAAACGATAATTAGCAGATATCGGATTGAATCTGTTAATCATTGTACTTTTCCTTTCTCTTAAAATATCCTCGCAATCATGATTACGGTTTTTTATTAATTAAATTATTAAAAAAGTCAAAATTTCAAATGGTATAATATCCGTATTCCGTTTATATACTGCAGAAATCATAAACCAATCTGACGAATAACTTCGTAAACGGTAATTGCGACTGAGTTTGAAAGGTTTAGGCTTCTTTGCCCTTCAACCATAGGCAGTGTTATTGCGGTTTCCTGAGTTACATATTCCTGCGGAAGTCCTCTCGATTCAGGACCAAAAACGAGAAAGTCGCCTTCTTTAAATTCTATTTCGGTATATTTTTTCTTTGATTTGGTTGTCAGGTAAAAAAATCTGCCGTTCGGGAATTGTTTATATAATTCATCCATTGAAACAATTTTATGTAAATCAACATTTTCCCAATAGTCCATTGCGGCACGTTTTGTGTACTTATCCGAAAGTGAAAACCCGAGTTTTCCGACAAGATACAAAGATGCACCCGTGCATACGCAAAGACGGGCAATATTTCCCGTATTTGCAGGAATTTCAGGTTCATATAAAACTACATTAATTTTAGCCATATTTTGATTATATAATAAATTAAAAACTTATGTTAATATTTGTAACAAAAAAATTTAAGGCTGAAATTCCTTTGTCTGCTAAAACTTAATATACATGAGGTGTAATATTTCATGACAGATGTAAGAGCAGCAGGTAAAAATATAACTTTCCAAACAACAGATGTAGGCAGCACGCAAAAAACTTCGGATGCTACTTCTTCTCCTGCTTTGTTGGAACGTTCGGGTGAAAATACCGGAGCTGTTAATGGTATCGGTAGTTCCAAAATTGATCCTAACGTAAAAAATAAACGGCTGGCTGCTCTCAAGAGTAATCTTCTTGATGATTACAAACTTACTTTAGAACAGTTTAATTATATTGTTAAAACGGCTTTAAATATGTCAGAAGAAGATATATTTACCTGTGATGATAAAAAGTTTGTATCTGTTGTAAAACTGGTTATAGATTCTATAGAGCTTTTAAATCCTGAAAATACACAAGATGGTTCCGGACTAAAAGAACCATCTGAACGTGTAGAAGAAATCGCTGGAAAATTAAAAGATTTATATGAAAATAACGATAATTCCATCGAAAAAACAAAAGAAGTTGTTAATAAAGTCGGAACACTTTTGGATGCTGTAAAAAAATATGGCGGCAAAGAATTTGAAAAGTATAATTCTATACAAGAGATTCCTACACAAAAATTAGCAGAAGTTTTTAAGAAAATATGTGCAGAATTAAAGAAAAGTAAAGGTACAGATAGCGGAAAGCAGTCTTTACAGCAAATGCAGAACTTGTTAATTACTGCTACAAAAGAAGAAAGAGCCTGTGTTATAAAAGCTTCTCTTATCGCTTTAGAGAAGAGCGAAGTTGGACAATATATAAAAACGCAGATTGAAAAATGTAAAACAAAAGAAGCATTCCATGAATTATTAAAGAAAAGTCCGATTGTCAATGCAATCCTTACTTTTGGATTTTCGAAAGAAGAAGTTTATGAGCTTGCTGAAAAATTATATGAAGCAGCAAAGAAACACTGTGAAACAGATGAAGAAAGAGAAGCTGTATTTAATGAAATTTCTTCATCTTTTAATGAAGCTATTGACAAGCAAATCGCAAGACGAAATGAATTAGAGAAGAAAAAACGCGAACAAGGACTTACTGAACAGGAACAACAAGAATATGATCAACTTATAAAAGCCGGAGAAGACGGTTCCAGCAGTTTAGAAAATGCAATTGCAATGATACTGGCAAATGAGGCTAAATATGATCCTAATAGTGCAAGAGCATTAAAAATAATATTAGAAAATAGTGGTTATAAAGAAAGAATTTTAAAATTGGTTGCGGAATATATAAAAAATCATCCGGAATTAAATATTCAAAAATGTATGGATGACGTAACTGACGGCGAATTTTCTCAGAATTATGGCGATATAGTAAATTCGGGAGATAGTTCTTGTGTTAGTTCTGAATCTGCACAAGATTACACTATCGGTTTTGATTTGGCTTCGAAGGATGAAATGCTTGCTGCATGTGATGCCAAGGATGAAAAACAGAGCGGGCTTACAAATACTGAAGCACCTGTGAAATATACGGTAGAAAAGCCCGGTGAAAGTACAGCAAATCTTTTAACATCTTCTTTTGTAACGATGCAATCTTTTAGGGCTTTAGTAGATGATATAGGCAGCTTTGAAGAGGCTATTGTTAAGGCGGCAACACGATTCCAAAAGCTAAGCTATGATTTGCGTTTCACTGTTAAAAGTTTTGTAGACGGACTTGGAACAGAAGGTGCTTTGTTAGATTTTGCTCGCAAGTGCCATTATAATTCCGCATTAATATCAAGTGCAATTGTTCCGAATCTTGAGAATAGCGCCAGCATAGATAAATTAAAAACCTCTTTTGATGTTAAAAAGATTGCTAAACATAATTACGAGCAAACTCACGGACAGGATGAACAGGATGAACAAAATTCAAAAGGAATCGGTTAATTTATAATTTTGAGGCTCTCCAAAAAGGAGAGCTTATTTGTATTCTTTAAATTGATTCGGTTAAATTTTCCTGTTTGTACGCATTAACCGCTAATTTGTCACAGCGTTCATTATACGGGTGTCCGGCATGTCCTTTTACCCAATTGAATTTGACATCGTGTCCTTCAATTGCTTTTAAAAGTCTTTGCCAGAGTTCTGTATTTTTTACGTTTTTCCAGTTTTTCTTAACCCAGCCGTCAATCCATTTCTGATTAAATGCATCACAAACATATTTACTGTCAGATACAACGGTAACATCCGCCTGTTTTTTTAATGCTTCAAACCCGACAATTACGGCTAAAAGCTCCATTTGGTTGTTTGTAACATGTTTGTACCCTTCGGAAAATTCTTTTTCATGTTTAATTCCGTTAGAATCAACATGTACAAGTATAGCCCCGTAGCCTCCCGGCCCCGGATTTCCGCTGCAAGCTCCGTCTGTATATAATGTAACTTTAACTTTTTCTGTCATAAAATTACTTTACATTAAAAAAAGCCTTCTGTATATACAGAAGGCTTTTTATTATTAAAATTTATACTTAAGCAGCTACACCCTGAATTTCTGTGATAAGGTATTTTGCAACCCATTCAAAATCCTTATTGCAGCTTGCTGCTTTTTTAAGATATTCAACAGATGCTTCACCTATTCTGATAAGTGTCATTGCTGCAACACCTCTTTTTACACCTTTGGTTGTCTGAAGCTGATTAACAAGTTCCGGAACAACATCAGAACCTTTATCTACCAATATATTTTCAATCTGATTCTTTGTTGTATTGTCTGCTGTTTCTAACTTGTTAAGAATTTCTGCAACTGTTGACATTTCTTTCTCCTTTATATTTTTCTCATTTGCATTTTCATTATAAAGCAAATTTTTACAAAAACGGGATTTCTTTGCATAATCTTAATATCATCTTTACTTCTTCTTAATATTAATATTTTACTTGCTATAAACTGCATTTTACGTTAAAATCAACTTATAAAAATCCGTTTATAATAGGGGAATTATATGAATAAAATTCAGATAAAAGCTGAAGTTTTAGCTACCATTAATGCACTTTCCACATCAGTGAGGCCTGATTCGGCTCTTTTAACCGATTTGAAAAATATTGAAGATAAGCAGGCGGTTCTTGATATATTAATAAGAGAATTAATTACAGCACCCGAGCAGAAGGCAATGTTGATTTGCTGGCTTATGAATGAGCTTATTGACAGAGAAATGCTTAATGAAGAACTCTGGAACGTTGTAAAATCAAGAGATTACAATGACCATGTTAAAATGATTGCTTTTAATATGTTAAAAGATTTGGGTAATAAAATTGACTATGATGTTATAAGCGGATATTTTGAACAGTTCCACGAACTCATAAACGAAGAAACCCGTCAACTTCTTGAAAGTGCCGTTATGAATCCCGAAGCTCAAATTGATTTTATGGATTTCCTGAATGCACTTTCCGATGATGATAAAATTACTTTGATAAAATCTCTGGAAGAAGATTATGCATATGACAGTCTGGCAAATATTCTGATACCGGTATTTTTGTATTATATAGATACAGAGGTCGGCTATACCGCACTTGAAATTTTAGGGCGTTCAAAGTCACAGCTGGCATATCACGCACTTGAAAATTCCAAAAAATTTGCAAAAGAGAATCTTCACAGCCGTATAAACAAAGCTATATCAGAGCTTAAAATGTCCGGTATCAGGGTTGATAAGACAGACGAATTTTACAGAAATATTTTGAGTGAAACAAAACCGTACAAATCATTTGTATCCTTCCCTGACGGTCACGGTAATGTGGCAATTATTTTTTCAAGACAAAGAAATGACGAAACTCTCCAGTTCCTTGCGATTGTTATAAATCCAAGATATGGAATTCTTGATTCTTTTGGATTTAATTCGGTTACAGAGTATGATTTTAACAGAATTGTTGATAAATTTTATAACTATCAGGAACGGTATGAGGTTAAGCCGGAAGTTATCAAATATATGTTGAATCAGGCGGAAGAAAATTCTCATGTAAACGGTGAGCCTATTCCTTACGAATTTGTATGTTGGCAAAGTATTCTTCTTGATGTGGAATCGGAAAAACCGGTATTGGATATTGAAAAACGTGAATTAAACCAAAAAGACATTGATAAATTATGTCTTAGTGATTTTGTTCAAAACTGGTTCTTTGATGAAATTACTTCAGATACTTTTGCAGAATTTATTGAAAAATTGTCAAAGGAATATAAGGAAAACAACTTTAATGTTGATATTGATAAATTTGTTGCGGAACATTTTGATGAAATATATACGGCTCAGGAGCTTACTTATAAAATAATAATGTTTAATATTGCGGCATATCTCAGATTCTTAAAGGGCGATATTGAAATGGCAACGGTATTTTATTCATTGGGTTCAAATTACCAGTTCTTAACAAATATTCTGAGAAAAAGTATATATGAATACTATGTCGGTCGCCGATATATTCTTAATAACCAGAGAGATGAAACCAACAAAGTTTTCAACCAAAAACCTGTACCGGATGATGAATTTAAACTTTTGCAGCTGGATTTGATTATATCAAGTATAGAGGCAAGGTGGGTTGATAATGCATAAAATAATGGCTCTTGATGTCGGTACAAAAAGAATCGGTGTGGCTTTAAGCGATTACCTGCATGTGATAGCAACTCCGCATTCCTGTGTTGCAAGAGTTCCGGAAGAAAATGCCATAGCAGAAATTCAAAAAATTGCAAAAGAAAACAATGTAGAAAAAATAATAGTAGGGCTTCCGAAAAACATGGATGGTACAATCGGTTTTCAGGGACAGGATTGTATAGATTTTTCGCAAAAAATTGTTGGTTTTGATATAATACTTGAAGATGAAAGACTAACTTCCGAGGAAGCAGAAGAAAGACTAAGAGAACGGAAGATTGATTTTAGAAAAAATAAAGGACTTGTGGATATGGAAAGTGCCTGTGTGATACTTGAACAATATTTAGGACGGTAAATTATGAGTGATGAACTTAATGAAGAACAACAGTTTGTGGAAGTTTACGGGGAAAACGGAGAAATTTTAAGATTCGAAATCTATGACATAATAGAATTTGAAAATAAAACATACGCACTCCTCGTTCCTTATGGTGAAGAAGATGACGATACAGAAGTTATTGTTATGGAATACGTTGAAAAGGATGAAAATAATGCATTCTTCAGAGATATAGAAGATGATGAAGAACGTGCAAGAGTCTATGAATACATACAATCCGGCGATGATGAATTTTTTGATGAAGATGAGGATATATAGTTTTGTTTGAAAGGTTTACGGAAAGAGCAATAAATGTTGTATCAGAAAGCCAACACTTGGCTTTGGCGATGTCCTGCACAGAAGTCAGCCCGGAACACCTGCTGCTTGCTCTTGTAAATGAAGCAAAAGGTGTGTCGCTAAAGATATTCAGAATGTTCGGCATTGTTTCAGAAAAAATGGAAAATGAAGTTAAAAAATATGTTATCAGCGGTTCAAAACGAATTGAAAATATTCCGTTCAGCCATTCATACAAAGATATTCTGAAACATACCCTTGATTTGGCAAGCAAATCCGGTAATAACAATATTCTTTTTGAACATTTGTTTTTGTCCGTTATAACCGATAAAAACTCCAATATTCAAACAATTCTTGAAAAATTTAATTTTGATTTTTATGCATCACGTGATATTCTTACAAAATTAGTTCAGAAGAAAATAAAACGCCTTGAACATCCGGAAGCAGAGGAGGATGTGGAAAAAAGCAGCTTTGAGTCTGTTTATGAGGGAGAAGCTTTGTCGGGAATTTTTGACAGAGCTGTTTCAAAACTTTCAGCCAAAGGTTATGAAATTCTTGGCACTGAGCAGATTATAGCATCAATACTTGAAGATTCCGGTTCCGATTTGGTAGGTTTGGCAAATAAATACGGGCTGAATACGGAAAATTTTGATGCAAAGCTTTCCGAACAGCAATCAAGACAATCAGAGTATGAAGGTAAAAAAATTATATTTACTCCAAATGCTTTTGCAATGATGAATACGGCATTACAAATCGCAAAAGAATTAGGTTCTTCCGTTATAACTCCTGAGCATATTATTTTAAGTGTGCTTAAAAATAAACGCGGTTTGGCTTATGATGTAATAAAGTCAATCGGCATAAACGAAGAAAAATTATCGGAAGAAATCCTTAAGCCTATTGAAAAACAAATGCCTGAAACACTTACAATAATGAAACTTGCAAAAGAAGAAGCAAGAAGAATCGGCAGAAATATTGTCGGAACAGAAATGTTTCTTCTCGGTATTCTTGCAGAAGGTGCAAGTGAAGCTTTTGAAGTATTAAACGATTTGGAAATTACAATGAAGGATGCAAGACTTGTTGTTGAGAATCTTGTAGGTTACGGTAATGAGTATTTTGAATCTGAAATTGTGTTTACAAACAGGGCAAAGAGAGTTCTTGAGCGGGCATGGTTATCAGCAAAAAAAGCAAACAAAACCAAAATTGAAGCAGTTGACCTGCTGACTGCAATTCTGGATGAGCCGACATCGCTTGCAATGAAAGCACTAGATCAGCTGGGTGTTGATGCTGTTGAGATAAGACACGGAATAAACAAGGGCATTTAATCTGTTATAAACTGTTATTATCTGTAAAATTCTTCCGTAAAGTTCATATCTGCCATTTTGTATCCGGAGATTTTATTTTCTCCGTCACGTTCAACTTCATAAAGAATGTTTAGCACTTCTGTTCTGCCGTCTTTTTTAATTCTTCTGGTGAAGTCATTTACATATTGGTAGCCGCCATAATTGAAGTTATTTTTGGCATTGGTAAGTGTCGGAGTTTCCTGCCCTTTTCCTTCTCTCATTGCTCTGCCGATAGGTTTTGCGTATTTGTTGTTAAAATCGGCAACGTGGTCACCGGTAATAAAGTAAAAAAGATTTCTTCCCGGAACAACACGGTTGTAAAAAGACCTGACATTCATATTTTGTCTGTAATCTACATCTTTTTCAATGAGTAAGTCAAACAACTTTTGCATCATTCCGTCAAAAGGTCTTAATTTTTTGTTTTTAATTTTATTTTTATTTACTGCTTTTATATTTTGTTTTGTCGGTGACAGTTTGTTCAAAAATCCTATAATTTCTTCCTGAAATGAACCACCCATTTTCATATCAAGGATTTGATGCAGTCCGCTGCCGTCAGCCTCTCTTACCCAGTATCTTACGGGGTATGCAGCTTTAAAGTTAGTGTAATTGTTTGGTTGATAATTTGATATTGCGATTTTCATACCAATATAAAAACGCATAAAAAATTTTTTTGCTGTTGTAATAAAAAGATTTTCAAAACTTGAAAATCTTTTTAATTAATGCTAGACTTGGATATCCGCAAGTGGTGTATTATAAAGAGGTTAACATGGGTTTAACGAGTGAAGATATTGTAACTCAACTTTTATCACAGCACGAAATTCTTGGTGTCGGTATGAGCAGTTTCGGCTTACAGGAGCATACTCCGATTTATACAACCGAATCCAAATATGACCTGAGCGGATTTTTAAGCAGCACAAAACCCGAACCGGGCAGATTCGGTGAAAAATACATTTTTGTCAGATAAATTTGCCTGTTATTATTAATAGCCCATCATACCGGCTACCGTAAAGATACTATTCATAGCCGAACTGCCGTTCATACATTGCATTTGAGCACAACCTACGGTTCCGTAAACTTTGTTAATAAAATAATTTTCGGCACCGCCTATTAATGCATCTCTGAAGTCTGACCAACTCCATTTGTTTGATTGACCGTTATCACAAAAAATATTTGTTGTATATTTGTTGCCCCTTGCTCTGTCTAAATAATAATTAGCACGAAGCTCATGATATTTTGGATTGTTTTTAAATACCGTATCTTTTAATTTGGGTATGCCATAATTGCCGTTAGTTGTCATAAACACCTCTTATATAAACTCTCTTGTATATATAAAGTATATATTTATTAAGAAATTGCCATTTTCGAAGGGTGTTTGTTACAAAACTTTACATTTGGGGCTAAAACCTATGAATATCGGCTTTCTAATCATGTTTCATTTCATTCAGTATATCATCGAAAACACTTTTCCAGTTGCCCAAAGATTTCTGACGGAAAAGTCTTATGCTTTCGTACCAGTCACAAACACTTAAATCGGAGTGCCAACGCCAGTTTACTTCATACGGAAGCATTATCCAGCAGGGAATATGCATGGCACCTGCAAGGTGTGCAAGAGAGGTATCGTTGCATATAACCAAGTCAAGATTGCTTAATGCAGCTGCTGTCTGAGAAAAATCAATTAAATCTTTGCCGATATCTATTATATTTGATAGTTTTGAGGTTTCCTCCGAGCCTTCAAAGGTCTGAAACGAATAGAACTGAGTATTATCTACGTTAATAAGCGGAATAAACAATTCTGTCGGTATTACTCTGTCTAAGTCGTAATAGGTATTTCCCTGCCATTTTATGCCTATTTTTATTTTATCGTTATTAAAAAATTTTGTTTTGTATTCTTCCGCTAACGACTTATCATACTGCAAATATCCTTCCCTGGATACAAAAACGTCATCTCCGCTTAACCCCAATACATAGGGCAGGCTTAACAGCGGACAGTGGACATCAAAATCTATCTGAGATTCGGGAACAAATGAATCAATAATAGTATTAAAGCCAAGCTGTGGATTTACCCTGAATAGCGGCAAAAGTTGTTTTTGACACATAAATATGAGTTTTTTGCATTTTTTTGCAGCCAGTGAAAGGTAGCGTGAAAACATTATAACGTCACCAAATCCTGCTTCATAATATACAAAAAGAGTTTTATCTTTAATGTTTTTACCGTTCCAGATGTTATCTTTTCTGAGTTTGTTCGGATAGGTTTTGTTTTGTGTGGCAATAGCCGTTTCGCGGCACAAACGTTTTTCAAAATAGTGCAACCCGTTTTTATAATCTTTCAGTCTCATATAAGCGAGTGAAAGAAAATATTCGGTCTCGTCATCGTTTGGTCTTAGTTTTTTGCAGATTTTCAGTGCGGAAAGAGCATTTTTTGTTTCTGCTTCAACACTGTACAAGTGTGCAAGATTGAACCAGGCATCGTATGACATCGGGTTGATATGTAGTGCTTTATCATAAAATTCAATGGATTTTTTGTTGTTGCCAAGATTTTTATAAGCAAGTGCTATGTTAAAAAATAATGAAAAATTCTCAGGGAATGACTCATTTACAATTTTTTCTTTTGAAATAATTTTTTCATAATCACTATTCCTTATATATGCCTGAAATAGTGTTTCATAGAAATATTCCTGCGGAGATTTTTCAATGGCTTTTTCAATACAGTGTATTGCTTCCGAAATTTTGTTTTGTTGCAATTTTAATACACCAATGAGATTGTAAACTTCGGCATTGTTTTTATCAATGCTCAGGGCAGCATTATATGCATCAGCAGCTTCTTCAAGTTTACCGTCCTGATGCAGCGAAAAGCCCAGATTAATAAGTTCTTCTGCACTTGCCATATAATAAAACTCTCCGAATATAATTGTACAGGATAAAGTTAATCATAGCAAGCAAATAAATATTAGTTCTTATTGAAGTTGTTTTACGGTTTTGGTATACTTGAATTGTATTTAAGGGGTGGAAGCTATTGTCAGTTATTGATTTATTTAATTTTGACAGGCAATTTAACAAATGCATAATAGGTACTGATGAAGCAGGCAGAGGTCCTGCTGCCGGTGGTGTTTATGCTGCAGCGGTTTGCTTTGAAAAGGTTAGTGAGGGGTTAATTAAAGATTTGGAGGTTTTAAATGACTCCAAAAAACTTACTCCGCAAAAGAGAGAATCTATTTATAACATAATTTTAAACGGAACAAACAATAAAATCGTCTGCGTTGAGGTGGATGAAATTGAAACTATAAATATTCTTAATTCTTCTCTGAAAGCGATGAATCTGGCATGTTCCGGTATAGCTGATGAAAAGAAGGATAGTTTAACTCTGGTTGACGGGAATAAACTGATAAAGAATTATAATTATCCACAGCAATACATAATCAAAGGTGATTCAAAATCGGCATCAATAGCTGCGGCAAGTATTTTGGCAAAAGTAACAAGGGACAGATACATGCAAAGACTGCATGACGAATTTCCGATGTATAATTGGGCAAAAAATGCCGGATATTTAACTAAAGAACATATAAAAGCAATTGATAAATACGGACTGACAAAATATCACAGACCGTCATTTCTAAGAAAACATTTTGAAGCAGTGAAACAATTATCGCTGTTATAAATTATTCAATATATGGTAAAATAAATTTATGGATTAGGGAGGGATTTATATGAAGGATAAAACTTTTTTAATGATACCGGGACCGACACCCGTTCCGGAAAGTGTTATGTTAGAGATTGCAAAACATCCTATCGGACACAGAAGCGGTGAGTTTTCAAAAATTTTGCATAATGTTTATGAAAATTTAAAATATGTATTCAGAACAAAAAATGATGTATTTGTTTATACATCATCAGGAACAGGTGCAATGTGTGCCGCACTCGAGAATTTGGTTAATGAAGGTGACCATGTTTTATCGCTTGTATTAGGTAATTTTGGTAACAGATGGGCAAAGATAGCGGAATCCAGAGGTGCTATAGTTGATAAGATTGAAGTTGGTACGGGTGAAGTTATTGCTCCTGAGGTTTTAAGAGCAAAGCTGGCTGAAGATACCGAAAAGAAAATTAAAATTGTTACACTGACACACTCTGAAACATCTACCGGTGCAGCTAACGATATTAAAACACTTTGTTCAATTATCCGTGAGCATGGTGCGTTATCTGTTGTTGACGGTGTAACATCTGTTTGTGCAATGGAGTGTAACCCTGATGAGTGGGGAATTGATGTTCTTGTTTCAGGCTCTCAAAAAGGTTTTATGATTCCTCCGGGACTTGCTTTTTTGGTTGCAAACGAACGGGCATGGAAAGTTTATGAAGAATGTAAGCACCCAAGTTTCTACTGGGATTGGGCTGCATACAGAAAATCCGTTCAGGCTGACTCTACTCCGTTTACTCCTGCAGTTAATTTGTTTACAGGGCTTGATAAGGCTTTAGAGATGATTAAGGCAGAAGGAATTGAAAATATGAATGCCCGTCACAGACGTCATTCTATGGCACTCAGAGCTGCAATCAGAGCTATCGGGTTAGAGCTTGTTGTAAAAGATGACAAAAACGCAAGCCATTCAATAACTTCTATTTTGCCGCCCGAAGGAATATCTGTACCTGATATCAGAAAGGTTATCAAAGAAGATTTTGATGTTCTTGTTGCAAACGGTCAGAATGCTTTAAAAGATAAAATTTTCAGAATGGGAACATTAGGGTTTGTCTGTGACAGAGATGTTATTGCAGCAGTTGGTGCATTAGAGGCAACTCTTTATAAACTCGGCTACAAATTTGAGCTTGGTAAAGGTGTCGCTACCGTAATTAAAAATCTGGCAATGTAATGTTTTTGTCGGGTTAAACCCCGACCTATATGCTGGGTTACAAATTTGAACTCGGTAAAGGTGTTGCTACAGTGAAAAAAGAGTTGGCAGGGTAAATATACAGAGTGCGATACACCGCACCTTACTGCTTGTCCAACAAGAAATAAATAAAATGGGTTGTGGGAATACCCCTCACCCTAACCCTCTCCCACAAGGGGCGAGGGAACCAGTAAGGAGGAAAAATGAAAGTTTTAGTAACTGATAAAATAAACGAATCGGCAGGAAAGATTATTGAGCCTGCAGCTGAGGTGGATTTTCTGCCTACAATGAGCGAGGAAGAACTTGTTAAAGTTATTCCTAATTATGATGCTCTTATGGTCAGAAGCCAGACAAAAGTTACCGCAAATATAATTAATGCCGGAACAAACCTGAAAATTATCGGTCGTGCCGGTGTAGGTGTCGATAACATTGACCTTGATGCAGCTACTCAAAAGGGTATTATTGTCGTAAATTCTCCTGACGGAAACACAATGGCGGCAGCGGAGCATACAATCGCATTAATGCTTGCTATGGCTCGTAACATTGCTCCTGCAGCAACATCAACCAGAGAAGGAAAATGGGACAGGTCTAAATTTACCGGAACGGAGTTGTATAAAAAGACTCTGGGTATAATCGGTTTTGGTAAAATTGGTTCTCACGTTGGTGAAGTTGCTCTTGCACTCGGTATGAAGGTTGTTGTTTATGATCCGTTTACTTCAAAAGAAGTTGTTGAAAAACTTGGCGGTGAATACATTGAAAGCCTCGATAACTTTTGGGGCAGACCTGATTTTATTACCGTTCATGTTCCTAAAACAAAAGATACGGTTAATATGATTAACAAAGATACTATTGCAAAAATGAAACAGGGGGTTCGTCTTGTTAACTGTGCCAGAGGCGGTATCATTAATGAAAACGATTTAAAAGAAGCTATTAACAGCGGTTATGTTGCATCAGCAGCAATCGACGTATATGAAAACGAACCGAATATTCAGGAATGTCCGCTGTTAGAATGTGCGGGAAATATTGTTCTGACACCACACCTTGGTGCAAGTACACAAGAAGCTCAAATGAATGTTGCAATTGATGTTGCCGAACAGATTAAGGAAGTTTTATCCGGCGGTTCTGCTTCTTCTGCGGTTAATATTCCGTCACTCAGACCTGATAAACTGGAACCTGTCAAAGATTACATGGGTATTGCTGAAAATACCGGAGAACTTGCTGTTCAATTATCAACCGCTCCAATTAAATCAATAGAAATTATTGCTGATGGTGATTTAGCGGATAAAGATATTCAGCCGCTTGAAGTTGCAGTCCTGAAAGGTGCATTATCTTCAAGATTAGAAGGAGTTAATTATGTTAATGCTCCCGTTATTGCAAAGAAAAGAGGAATTGATATTATATCAACTCATTCAAAAGCAAAATCAAATTTTGAAGGCAGGATAAAAGTAAAACTCACTACAGATAAGGAAACAACTGTTGTTGCAGGTGCTCTTGTAACAAAAGATATTCCTCGTATTGTAAAAATTAACGAATATGAAACAAGTATAAGACCGGAGCGTCACGTTCTTATTGTTCCGCATACCAATAAACCTTCTATGATTGCACAGGTTGCCCGTGTAATTGGTGAAAAAGGCATCAACATTGGTTCAATGAACGTTGTACAGAAGAACGACAAACACGAAGAATCAATCATGGTTATAAACATTGATACTGCAGTTGACGACGAAACCTTAAAGGCAATTGAAAAAATTGACGGTGTTCAAAATCCTAAGTATGTTAATTTGACTGTTGGATAGGGGTAATGGTTTTAATCACCCCATCCCAACCATTCCCATCCGGGGAAGGGGTTTAAGAATGCAGGTTGGGCAGATATACCCGACAAAAAATAAGGATAACAAATGACAAACAAACTTGCAGTATTTGATTTTGATTCGACATTAATGGACGGGGAAACTCTGGAATTTTTTGCCCGAGAACTTGGCATTGAAGAAAAAGTTAAAGCAATAACCGACAGAGCAATGAGAGGTGAGGCTGACTTTTTTGAAAGTCTGACGGAACGTGTTGCATTGCTGAAAGGGTTGCCGCTTACGAAAGTTGATGAGATTTGTCATAGTTTACCGCTTATGAACGGTGCCGAAGAAACAATTAAAGGTCTGAAAGAAAAAGGATACAAGGTTGTTTGTTTCTCGGGCGGATTCAGAAATGCAACCGTATATTTTGCCGATAAACTCGGTTTAGATGGAGAATTTGCTAATATATTACACTCAAAAGACGGATTCCTGACGGGTGAAGTCGGTGGTGAGATGATGTTCAACGACTCTAAAGGTCAAATGTTAAAAAGGCTACAAAAACTCCTAGATGTTACAGAAGAAAATACTATAGCAGTCGGTGACGGTGCTAATGATTTAAGCATGTTTAAGTACGCATCAAAACGGGTTGCTTTTTGTGCAAAGCCTGTTGTTAGAGAGAATGCAAATATTATAATAGATGAAAAAGATTTAAAAATTATTTTAAAATACGTATAAAGCACTGAAATAAATATTTTTTGTGTTTGACAGGAAAAATAATCCTGCATTTGTTCAGTTTAGCCGGTAGCTTGCAAATATTATATTTTTATTTTATTATGTACCCATAAGGCGACATGGCCAAGTGGTAAGGCAGGAGCCTGCAAAGCTCTTATCCCCCAGTTCGAATCTGGGTGTCGCCTTTTTTATTATCAATACTAAGCACAAATCGAAATATATGGATAATATAGAGTTAAAGCGTTTTTGGGAGAAAGTTAAAGAGGAATATGTCGGCATTCTGCCGGAAAGTGTGCATCCTTGGATATATTCGCTTGAAGTATCGGGATATGATAAAGGTGTTCTGACTGTGGTTACAGGTCAGGCAATGGCAAGGGACTGGCTTCGTAAATACCATTCCGAACAAATGAATAAAACCCTCAAAACCATAACTAAAAATGAAGCTGCCTGCATTCATATCATTTATGATGAAAATGAAGCAAGAAAAATGAAAAAAGAAGTTGAAAAAATTCATAAAAAAGAACTTGAACTTCAGCAAAAAGAACAGGCAATTGAAAACCTGAGTTATATGCAGTCTTCATCAAATTTGAATCTTAAATATAAATTTGAAAACTTTGTTGTCGGAGAAAATAACAAATTTGCTCATTCGGCAGCATTGGCTGTAGCCAAAAACCCTGCACAAAAATATAATCCGCTTTTTATATACGGAAAAGCCGGTTTGGGAAAAACACATTTAATGCAGGCAATCGGGCATTATACAATTTTTAATAATCCGAAGGCTAAAGTAAAATATACAAAAACAGATGATTATATAAACGATTTTATATCGAACAGCCGCAAATCTAACGATTATGTTGAAAACATGGCAAAATTTAACAAAAAATATACCAATATCGACATAATATTAATTGATGATATTCAGTTTATTGAATCAAAAGAACGTACAATGGAAAGAATGCAGCATACATTTGATACCCTATACAACAAAGGAAAACAAATAGTTATTACTTCGGACAGGATTCCGGAAGAAATACCAAAACTCACAGATGCCTTAAAAACAAGATTTGAATGGGGGTTAATGGTAGAATTAATTCCGCCGGAAATTGAAACAAGAATTAAAATATTAAAAAATCTGGCACAAAACTGCGGAATTGAAGCTGAACAGGCTGCTTTAAAATATATTGCGGAAAATTATGATAAAAACGTAAGAGAATTGGAAGGTGCATTTACAAAAGTTTGTGCTTTTGCGGAAATGTCGGAGCAAAAAATTACTCTGAATCTGGCTCAGCAAATCCTTAAATGCAAACCGGCTGAAGCAGTATCTTTTGATTCTGTTGCAAAAATTACGGCAGAATATCTGAATGTCGATGTGGATGATATAAAGGGAACTTCACGCAATCAAAAGGTTGTCAAGGCAAGACAGCTGATATTTTATCTTTGCAGAGAACTTACAAATCAAAGTTTTGAAAGTATAGGTGAATATTTTAATAAAAAACATACTACTGCAATGTACGGACATGAACAGGTAAAAAATAAGATTAATGCCAGTCAGGAACTTTCTAATGCCGTAAGAGAAATAAAGCAGGCATTAAAAGTTATACGATAGAGTAATTTAATAAATCTGTAAATAATGGTAAAAAGTAAATATGATAGAAACAATCAAAAATTTCTATATATCATTAACTGCCGACAAAGATATAAAAGAAAATAACTTTGAGGCGGCTCTCAGCAAGCTGAATATGCTGATAAAGCAGGATTTCAGACCGGAAAATACTTATCTTAAAAGAGCCAGATTGTGTCATAAACTGCTTATGTTTGATAATGCATATTCCGATTACACATATGTAATTACCCATGATAAAAACAATACAGAGGCAATATTTGAAAGAATGAACCTTAACTACGAAATGGGTAATTACAGTGAAGCAGTTATAGATGCAAGCATGGTTTTGGAAAATTCGCCTGCAAATGCGGAATGTATAAGAATCAAATTTAATTCCTATGTTCTTTCGTCCCGGAAAGAATCTGCAAAAAATTACATTACAAATATTTTTAATTCAAATAAATATAAAGCCATTCAGTATATTTTTACCGAAACAGCAAAGTTTATTGCGGAAAATGAACTCGCAAAAGCACTTAAACTTCTTGAAATTGTTGATATGATAGATAAAGACAATCCGTTAAAGATTTTTAATGAGGCTAATATATATTCAATTGCCGGTGACAGTGCAAAAGAAACTGAGCTTATGAATAAACTGGATACTATTTTCCCGAAATACTTTGTTTCTCATTTCCGGTTCGGAGATATGTATGAGGAACGTGATATTTATGAAATTTCCTTTCTGCTTGAGCTTAAATTGTTTGATAAAATAGATACTTTTGCATATCCGATGAGTATTCTTGAAGGATACAAATATCATATTGAAGGGCATATAAGCGATTCAAAAGAAGCATTTGAACGTGCAATAAAAATTAATCCTCAAAAACCGGAAGCATACGTATTGCTCGGACAAACACTTCAACTGATGTCTGGCTACGACAATCCTGCCTATAAAAAAGAAGCCGAAGATAATTATACAAAGGCAATGATGATATATGAACAGCAACGGCTTATATCAAAAGCCGAAGATATGAGAAGGCAAATTAAGCATTTGAATTCGAACCTAAGCTTTCGTTGATATATTTTTCGTTTACACCTTTGTAATTGATTTTTGAAGATATAATCGGCTGTCTGTAATCACATTTGTTGATTGAGCGAGCCTCGACTATGACAGAAGGCGGCATAATCGACCATTTGTAAAGTGCTGTTGACATTCTGCGGTAGAATTTATCAAGCCATTCTGTTTTTTGCTCTCGTGAGATTTTATTATGTTTTTCATATACAAACTCAGTTTTCAGAAGTTCATTATATGATTCATTTTTATTTTCAATTCGCCAAATGATTTCATCCAAAAATTCATACGGCATAAGAGCATCCTCTGCAATAAGCGGTTTCCCTGTCTTTGGATTTATTGCCAGTTCTGCCCCGGGTTTTTTAAGTATTATCGCTTCAGGAATAGCATTTTTTACTTCACGGTTTTTATTAAGCCAACGGGCAAACGCAAATAATTTTGTCTTAGGAACGTCAGCAATCGGTGCAAAACCGCCGGACATATCACCGTTTATTGTTGCATATCCCATATAAAGTTCGGATTTGTCCGAAGTTGCTATAGGAATACAGGATGCAAATTCGTTACTAATTCCCCATAAAAACATTGCTCTTGAACGTGCCTGTATGTTGTCAGGAGTGAAAGACGGGTAAATATTATTTGGTTTATTTGTAAATGCACCTGTAGAGCTGTCATAATACTTTCCCCATTTTTCTTCTACTTTTCCGAATAAATTATTTAAACATTCTGTTGTAGTATCAATCATTGAACGAATTGGTGCTTCAGTAAAATTTATACCGAGATTATTTGCAAGTTCTTCAGCATCAGAGCGGCTTTCGTTACTCGTAATATGAGACGGCATGGAAACACCAAATACGTTTTCACAACCGAGGGCATCTGCCATTAATACCGCACAGACAGTAGAATCCAAACCACCCGATAAACCCAGCACAGCTCTTTTCAATCCGCATTTTGCGAAATAATCTCTTATTCCCTGAATAATGGTTTTATATGTTCTTTCCAGATCAGATTCGTACTCCAGAGTAAAAACTTTTTGTTCGGTCAAAGATTTTTCCAGCCCTTTTGTTAACGGATATATTTTCCCTGTTTTTTTGTATGGATTTACTATCATAAACTGTTCTTCAAAAGATTTAGCTCTGGCAATCAGATTTCCGTCCGAATCATACACACGGCTGGTTCCGTCAAATGAAACATTGTCTGTTGCTCCTGTTTGATTTACATACAGGAACGGTATTTTATATTTTGAAGAAATAAATTTTAACATGTTGTGTTTTAACTGTTCTTTTTTTGCTCTTGTAGGAGATGCTGAACAGTTAATAAGTAATTTCGGTTTTTCTTTTACCAATTCTTCTATGGGATTGGTATTATAAAGAGTTCTTTGAAAAAACTGACCATCATTCCAGCAATCCTCACAAACAGAAATACCATATCCGTCATATAGTTTTGAGCAGTCAGTAAAGTTGATTCCGCCCAGAGTTTCTGCCGGCTGCACTCCTGATACGGAAGAAGGTTCCATATATCTGTAATCATTAAATTCTGAATATGCAGGGAGCAGTGATTTTCTTATAATACCTTGAATAGCTCCGTTTTTAAGAACAGCAACCGAATTATAATATTTTTTTCCTTTTGAATTTTTGTTAAACTCAACAAAACCAACAATAGCCGTAGTGTTTCCGGTAATATCTGCAAGCCCCTTTAGCCACTTAATATTTTCTTCGACAATTATCGGATGTCTGTCGATAGTATCTTCTATCGGGTAGCCCATAAGTGCCAGTTCGGGAAATACGACTGCATCAAGTCCGATTTGTTCCGAAAATTTGATGTATTTTGCAATTTTTTTTGCATTATATTCAATATTTCCGGCTGTAGGATTAATCTGTGCCATTCCTATATAACCGCCGGATGAAACAATTGTTTTTAAACCGGAGATAAGTGATGCATCAACTTTTTCATTTTCCAAAAGTTTTTTATCGGCAAGTTCAACTAATTCAAATAAATCGTTCATTTATATAACTCAACTTTCTCTTTATACCATTAAAATTATACCTTGAAAAAAATACTTCTGTTTTATTATGAAAATATTGCAAAAATATTTTTTTTGATTTTTAAAATAATAAGGGGTGTATTAATGAAAATTACGCAGGTAAATAATATTAATTTTTATTCAAGAGGACATTTGATTGGTAAAAAAGTAAAAATTGCAGTTCCTGCTGCTACATTAGCAGCCGTGGGTGACAGTTTTCACAGACGCAGACCGGAACAACCGATAAATGAGTACTTTGATGACATAGTTGATGTTAATTCCGACCAAATTGTGCTGGATGACAATGTTTCGTTTGACAATTATTATCATATAGATATGTTTATGTGCGGTTCTAAAGCATTCCGGGATAACGAGTTATTTAATCCTCTGCTTGATGATGAACAGAGTTATCAGGAGCAGTATGATGAAAATGATATAAAAACCTCTAACAAAAAAAATATTTTGAAAAACAATTATGCAGGGTATGAATTATCAAATAAATTTTTTAAACATACTCAAGAACTTCCGGACTCTGTAACTAAACCTTCCAAGTATGACAAAAAAGAAGAAAATATTATGTACCTTCCTCTGTTGGAAAATCAGGATTATAAAGATATGGTATCAATACAAACCCGTCTTGGAAAAATAACGGATAAAAATTTACAAAAACTTGCAATTTTACTTATAAATAACAATAAAGATGAAAAGCTTTTAACACCTGAAATTGAAAATATAGTGTACAAAGTTAAAAAAGAAGAAGAACCTGCTGCTACAGTATGCAAAAAATTAATAAGAGATTTAATAGAACAAGGACTTACCAATACAGAAATTGATAATTACATTAATGAATATGTAAATAATTATAAAATAGGTGCTTTCGGACTAATGAAATATTACAACCCCAAAACAAAAAAATATAACAAAAAACAAATGATAAAAGATAAACGTTTTGATTTGTTAGATATTATAAAAACAAAATAAAAAAGGACACCTTGATGTCCTTAAAATGGTAAGTATATTAAATTTTGTCTTTTAGAATCACACTCCGTTACTTATGAGGAAAAATTTAAAATTAAATATAATTTAACAGTGACATGTTCATGGAAGAACCTGCAACCTGTAAGCTTGCCTGGTATGCATACTGTGCTTTATACCATTCGGTTACTGCAGCTGCAATATCAATATCCTGAAGCTGTGACAGATATGATGTTAAATTTTCATTGTTTGTTTCCAGAGTGGATTCAGTCATTTCCAAACGGTTATATACACCGCCGAATTTAGTCTGCTCTGTAGTAATATCTGTCAGAGAATTGCTAAACATGTCCAATGTAGAATTCATCAGGTTGTATCCTGCAACTTCTGCATCAGCATCGCCGGCATCTCTGGCATCGATTACATTTTGTATTGAATTACTTAAAATCCTTAATGCCCCCATTACGCCGGAATAATTTTCCTGAGCTGTTAAATCAGCTACATCTCCGGTGTACTGATTTCCTTCTTTGTCAACATAAATTGTATTGCCTGAAGAATCAGTTGTTTCGTAATACTTTGTTCCGCTTGGGTCTGAGTAAAATGATTCATAATACCCGAATACTTTATCTCCGGTTGTATTGATAACTTCAAATACACCATCAGCAACTTCTGACTCCCTTATATAATCAGGATTGTCGTGCGGTGTACCTTTATACAATACATTTCCGTATTCATCAATTTCATAAGGAGTTAATCTGGTATTTGCACCGCCGAAAATAAAGTTATCATTAAATTCGGTGTTTGCAAGGTCTACCATAGTTTTTGTAATTTCATCAATCTCAACTTTTATTGCAGCAAGAGAAGTTTCACCATAGGTTCCGTTTTTTGCCTGAACAGCTTTATCCCAAGCTTGATTAAGGTAAGTGCCGGCTAATTCCATTAAATCGTCCAATGTATCAAGTTCTTCCATTGCAAGTTTAACATTTGCATCGAAGGTGTTGATTTGTCCGAGCTGTCTGTTTGTATTAACAACGTTAACAGAGGCTATCGGATCATCGGTGATACTTGTTAATTTTCTGCCGGATGACAATTGCTGGGTAATTCTGTTAAAATTAGCTTCATTCCTTTGAATATCAGCTGTTAATAAATTGTAACGTGCTGTTGTTGAGATACGATTTGAATACATAATTATTACCTTCCTGGTTTTTTATTTATGTTACCTTCCTAGTGTCATTAAAGTATCAAGACAAGAATTGACAACGTTGAATACTTGGGCAGCTGCCGCATAAGCAGTCTGATATTTTACCAAGTCAACCAATTCTTCGTTTAAGTCAACTCCGTATGCTGAGTCCAGCTGATTCTCTATTGAATCAACCACATCGCACTGTGTTTCATACAATGATTTAACACTGTCACCTGCTGATGCGATATGACCAATCATTGATGAATAATAATCTTCTATTGACATTCCGTCGAGAGAAGCTTGCTTTTCACCTCTTGTTTCAAGCATAGCTACTGCGTTTAAAGCATTACCGACAGCATCTATGTCATAGTGTGACGGATCATCAAAGTATGCACAAGAGATATTCCATATCCCTTTATCCGTCATAAGATTATCTGATAATCTAATATTTGCTGCAGTAACATCTGTGCCTGCACCATTGTTATTTACAAATATCAAATTATCTGCATCAGTTGCTTTTAAGTGATTTGTATTGTTAGGATCAATACAGTATGCACCGTCTCTTGTATTTAAAGTATTAAAAGTATCAGCTAATGCCTGAGCCAGTTTATTCAGGCTTGCCTGAACGGTGCCGGCATTTGTTATACCGTCATCGTAATCTGTAGCGGAATGAATCAATCCGCCCAATGCACCACCTGTAACAATACTGTTTGCATTTTCTACAATAGTTTGTCCGTCACCGTCAACAATGCTCAATACTGCAAGTTCGCCTGTCCAGTTATCAGGATAAACAATACCGTGATCATCACAATATTTTTTTGCGGTTTCAATATCAAGATGACCAACTACTTTTGCACCTTTTACAAGAGGTTGTCCGCCTGTTGAAACTTCACATGAGCCGTTTGGATATTCCTTTATATTTATATCTACAAACTGAGCAATATCATGAAGGATTAAGTCACGTCTGTCTAACAGGTTGTTTGCAGTCAATGTACCTGTTTGGGTAGTCTGCAAATCTTTGTTTACTGCAGCTAATTCTTCAAGAGAATTATTAAGCTCTCTGATATTTGAATATATTACGGAATTCTTTAAAGATTCTTCACTTGAACCGTCTCCCAATGCTTCTCCTGTCAGTTTGTCAAGCTGAACACTTTTGTTGTTCATCAATGTAGTTAAACTTCTTGCTTTTTCGATGAAGTTTGTTCTTGCTGTAGAGTTTGCAGGATATTGCTGAAGGTTGTTCAAAGCTTCATAAAAATCGCTCAAAGCAGCATCAATACCGGTTCCTTCGAGGTCATTAAAAATATCTGCAAGTTCGCCTAAATTTCCTAATTGTTGTTCAAGTTTATTCTTCTCAGAGAGCTGTTCTCTGTAATAGTTGTTAAGGTAATCATCATTATAACGCATAACATTAGCAATTTTTACACCGCCGTTTGCTCTTACCTGATTATCTGGGTTATTTCCTATTTGTCCCGATATATTTCTTGCCTGAAGATTTACGCGTTGTTTATGGTATCCGTCCGTATTCATGTTTGATACGTTATGAGATACAACACTAATTGCTTTTTCATTTACCGATAATGCACCGGCACTGATGTTTAATGATGATAATAAATTCATTTTATTTACCTCATTAGATTTCTTCGCTTATTGTCCACATGTCTATATCATGTGTGTCTGTTTTTCCTGCTCCGTTATAATAACTTCCTTGAGGAGCAAAAGCATTTATAATCGTTTCCAACATCTTGTTAGTAATTATAATGCCATGCTTCAATAATTCCACATTTTGTTTATTTAATAACGTAATTTCAGGAATAAGTTTACAAATCTTAACCTTTCTGTCTTCTAATTGTTTAACGAAATCCGGAGCTTTTTGTTCAGCACACTCTATAAACTCCGTCATATTGCATTCTTTCCCCGTCAACTCAACACCTATGTTCTTTCTGGTATCATTGAGCTTTACTATTTTATTATTAAGGGCAAGTATCTTGTTGTCAAGAACACCCAAATCATCTGATTTTGATTTTTTGAGAAGTTCTCTTTTTTGGGAAAACAACTCTTTTAATTCTTCATACGCAGAGATTTCTTTGTCCAGTATTTCTATTAAGTTTTGAAAACCTGTTTTTTTATCAGTCATTATTTCCTTCCCCGATTACTAAATCATAAGTTTAGTATTAGAACAGATATCTGATAAATCTGTTAAATATACCTTCATTTTGACTTCTTGATACAGAGCCTCTACCGGAGAGAGCAAATTGAAGATTTGATACATTGTACGAATAAACTTCGCCGTCAACATTAAGCCAGCGCGGATCAACTACACCGGTTACTATGAAATCAACTCTTTCGTTTCCGTTAACAAGTGTCTTTTTACCCTGAACGGCAAGGTTGCCGTTCGGCAGCTGTTGTACAACCTGACATGCAATTCTGTCACCCATGCTCAAAGCGCGCTGACCGTTTGCAGAGTTCGAAACTTCGTTGGAACCGCCATATCCGCCTGTATCTTTTAAGAATGATAAGTGAAGCCACTCTTTTAAGAATGATGTAAATGAATCGGTTGTATTTGATTCTTTTGCTGATGAATAAGTTAAGTTATCACTTACAGAAACGCTTTCAGCCATTCTTATTGAGATTAAATCACCGATTTGGCGTGCCTGAACACCGCCATATAATGAACGAGGTGTTCCCTGATAATTTTGTGATGCACCGAGAACAAAGAGACTTTCTGCATTGGCACCCGGAATTGATAGTGCAAATAAGGTGAATAAGGTAATAACGCAATAAGGCAATAAGTGCGTTTTAAACTTATCTTTGAAATTATTTGTTATTTTGTTTTGTGTTTTCATAATTATTACCTCTTATTCCCTCAAGTTTTTTATATTTTTGCAGATGCGTTCAATCGGTACTGCAGCTGCAACTAAATTATTTTATTTTTCACCGAATGTTGATAGTACGGCAAGCGGAATATCACCTAATATTGCTCCGAAAATTACTGTTATTGATATTGTGCAAAAAGCAATAAGCCATGCTTTTATACTTTTGTTTATTTTCTTTGCAAAAATCATTCCTATTGTTAATGCACTTGATAATATAAGTAACAAAATCGGTATTAATATCATACCTATTTGTTTGCCTACTTTTAAACCTTCTTCGTATGTTGTTATATTCGGATAAAGTAATTTTGCTGCAAGACCATTTGCAAGTCCGCCTATAACTATAAATAATATTGTATAAACAATATAAAAACCGAAGGCTTCTAAACCTGTTCTTTTATAACCTAAATCAAATAAATTTTTAAACATTTTATTCCTTTCATTACTTATTGTTTGTTTTTAATACATCTGCTTTTTTGCGTATTTGTTCTAACAGAGCCATTCTGCGATAACACTTCTTCCGTACAGAATGCCGTACTTGATATCATCATCTGTTATATTAAATTCACCTACTGATTCTGCGTATTTTCTTAAATCATTAACATCAATCCTTTCAAGTAAAGATGTGGCAGAACTGGTTTTTGTTCCGCTTGATACTTCCGGCATGGTCGGTTTTTCTTCTGCCGGTTTTACGTTTTTGTTATTTTTGAATGCTGTTATTGCACTGAATTGTTGTACCGAATTTGCTTGTGGTTTGATTATTTCCATTTAAACTTCCTTACTTCCTTACTTAACTAAGTGTTCCATTTGTCTGTAGATTTGGTCTGCAAATCCGAAGCTCGTTCTCGGGTTATTTGCCAAATCTCTGCCTATCTGTTGAAACATTATCCCTTTGAATGCTTCTTCATACTTATTATCATTACCGAATAAACCGTCTTGTTCTTTATCTACCGTTTTATCCATTTCCTGCAGCATTTTTGTTATAAAAATTGATTCAAATTCGTTTGCTGCTCTCTTTAATTGTTCTTTTTCTGTTTTTGCACCTTTAATTTGGTTATACATTTCCTGGTCAGCATTAACAGTTCTTGCATGATTAAGACCATGCTTTATTAAATCTAATGTAGGTGTTGTTATATCTGATGCTTGTGAGATTGTCATTTTTTTATTCCTTTTTTCATTAGATTATTACTAACTCTGCCTGTAAACTTCCTGATTTTTTGAGAGCCTGCAAGATAGAGATTAAGTCAACCGGAGCAACACCGATAGAGTTTAATGCTCTGACTAAATCATTCAGATTGCTGTTTGCTCCCATTTCAATCAATCTGCCCGGTGCCTTTTGAATATCAATATCCGCATTTTCAAATCCGACGGTAGCACCGTTTGAAAATTCGTTTGGCTGGGAAACATCATTGTGGGCAGAAACTGTTACCGTAATATTTCCGTGAGCAACCGCTGCCGGAAGAAGTTTTACATCCGCACCGATTACAACCGTACCGGTTCTTTCATTAACTACGACTTTTGCCCTTTCTGCCGTTGGTGCAACTTCAAGATTTTCCAATATTGATAAAAATTCTACTCTGTTATTTTGGAATTTTGCAGGTATCTGAACCTGAACGGATGTTCCGTCAATTGCACGAGCCGGTGTAACTTTTGATATTGTATTTGCCATTCTTGATATCAGTGTATAATCCGATCTGTCAAGTGACAGTGTAATTGTATTTTCGTCACCGATTTCCGTGTATATATCTCTTTCAACAATTGCACCGCCCGGAATTCTTCCTGTTGTTGTAATGGCATTTCTCATAGAAGAACCGCCGGCAGACTTAGCGATACCGCCGACACTTACAGGTCCCTGTGCGACTGCTACAGCTTCACCGTTTGGTGCCTTTAAAATTGTTTGAACCAAAACACCGCCCTCTAAACTTTTACAGTCTGCCATTGCGGAAACAGTTACATCAATTTTGTCACCGTTCTTTGCAAAAGGCGGAACGTTCGCTGTTACAATAACTGCAGCAGATGCACCTTTCTGGATGTAGTTTTCCTGCTCAATTACCGTTCCCAAATTTCTTAAAAGCATTTTATTTGTAATCTGGGTTGAACGAGAGTTATCACCGGTTCCGGGAAGACCAACGACTATACCATATCCTACAAGCTGGTTTTCACGAACACCCTGAATATGTGCAATGTCCATAATACGTACTGTTGCCGCATTTATTGGTGACATCCCTATAATCATCATCATTGTTAAAACTATCGCTATTAACTTTTTCATATATCCTCCCGGGCAGGTTTTATATATTTACCAGAACCCTGTTTTCTCCAATTATTTTTCCGTTATATACCTTTTTGTAATTTTTATTTTCTACGTTTATGTAATCACCCAGCATTCCGTCAGACATTGCAGTACCGTCTATCGTTATCATTACCGAGCCGTTTGATACAAAGAAAACTCTGACATCCGAATTTCTTGCTACATCAGGTTTCATTTTTACAAAACGTTTGTCAATTATTTCACCTTTTTGGAATATTTTTTTAGTTGTTATTTCTTTATCAAGCATTGAACCGTCTAATACATAAGCTGCCCGCATTGAAACATCAACTTTTTTAACCTCAGTACAATCCTTAGTTAAGATTTGTTCTCTGTTAATTTGTTCGCGTGCTACAAGTACATCTTTATAAACGAATGTTTGAGCAGGAAGGTTCAGTGTTCTTTGGTAAACTCCATTGACGTACACATCAACTCTTTTTACATCCCTCGGCAGAATCTTATCTCCGCCGGAAGAAATTTTATAAGTTATCATTCCGTCAGGCAGCTGCAAATCAGCGAACGGTGTTGCCGTAATTTTAACCTGTATATCCGCATCAATTATTTTTTTATAGTTAGCTTCAAAAAGTCTTGCAACATCAACTTTAACTTTATTTGAAGAAATTACCTGTGCTTCTGCGTTTGGAATAAATGATAAAAAGCATACGGATACAAAGCAGCTTAATAATATACCTAAAAACCTGCCGTTAGTTTTGTTTAATTTTACATCCGTCTGTTTTTTCATAATTTAACTCTGAGTTTTAATATCAGTGACAGGCATTATGAAACAAATTTCAATTTCTGCCTTTTTCACGTTATAACTTACCATTTGAGCGATATTGGATATAAAATCCCCTACCTCTCCCCAAAACTAATATATATGTATTCTCATCAATATACATCATTCAAAAGGTTGAATTTTGTATCCGAAATTTTTATCCTGAATTTTTAACATCGGAACAAAAGTCTTGAATGATGTATGTTTAAACTGTTTTAATATCGGCTGTTATTTATATTAAATAATCTACACTTTTGAATCATCTTGCATTATAAATTCTTTTACAAGATTTTTAATAAATTCAGTATCATCATTGGAAAATTTGTTATCTTCAAATGATTGTTCTGCATCATTTTTACTTTCAAATGTATTTTCTTCCGCAAGTCCGTGAATTTGCCCGAAATTTATCATTTTTGAGCTATCATCCGCATCAATAACAGACATAAATAACCGACCTTTCAATTAAAATTTATTTATAATCAACTCTCTGCTTTGTATAATATATATCGGCAAAATTTTCAAAAACTTTAGCTTTTTCTTTAAAATTTTTACAATACGTTACACTTAAAATAAAACTCACTGATATATATAATTTGGTGTATTAATCTATTTTTACTGTCATAAGCAGGATTAGTCTTTCCCTTCTCCTGACGGGGGAAGCTCGGTTGGAGGATATACCGTTAACAAAATCAGCCCCCACCCTATCCCTCCCCCTATAAAGGGAGGGCATAAGTTTTTAAATAAACCATTATTTAACTCACCCAAATATATAAATACAAATTACATACAGTTTACAGCCTTGACAAGAATATCGTTTTCGTTTAACCTTGAATTATGAAGAATTTATACTTTACAGTTTCATCATCATCCTCATCCTCATCATCCTCCGGATGTTATCGGGGCTTGAGTGATTTTGATATGTAATTTTCTGTAAAGTACGTGTTAAAGTTTAAAAAGTTCCGATATTAAAATCGGAACTTTTTTTATGCAGCAATTGGGAATGGTAATTTTTGAAGATTAACAATATAAACAATTTAACATTTAAAGGGCCGCTAGATGGCACATTAACTAATATTTTAAGAGCATGTGATACTAACGAAATGGTTAATGCTGTCGGCTTGGATGTTGGTGCGATGGTTATTCCGAGGTCATACTATGATACAAAAGCACGTAATGAATTTGCAGGAGCAGAAACCTTTTTCAGAGAAATCAGCGGAACTTTTATTAATTGTATTTCTGCCGGTTTATTTGCTCAGATAATTTCTCATATTGCATCAAAATGTGTTATGAAAGACATAAAAACAAATCCTGCAAGCTGGTATTCAAAAGATTCACTTGCTACACTGAATGAAGCATGGAACAGAGGCGGTAAAACATTAAACGGTTATGTAGAAACAGTATTTGAAAATTTAAGCGGCTGTGACGGACACGGAATAAATGAGTTTAAAAATATCAACTGGGAAAAGGTTGAATGGATTGATGAAAAAATCTGGAGCAGAATAAAATGGAAAAATTCTGATTATAAAGGTATTGAGAACAGGCTAAAAACAAAAGAAGATTTTATAAATACCTTTATCAAATTTACCAAAGATAAAAATATTCATAAAGATGACAAAAAGAATGTACTTTCAATATTTGATAAGCGGCTCACAAATGCACTGGGTGCCGGCAGAATAAACAGTGTAAAAATCGGGGATAACAAAATAGAAAGTACACTGTGGAATATTCTCCGTGATACTCAGGACATGGGACGTGATATATTTACTAATCCGAATATAAATGCAGAATTGGCATTAAATAAAATTAAAAAAGTCAATAAAATTAAAGGAATCGGTGCAATTGCCGGAGCTTGTCTGCTCGGGTTAACAAATCAGTTTATTAACAGAAAAATTACCGAAAAACGAACAGGTAAAAAAGGGTTTGTCGGTGATGTAGATTTCACTTCCGAAAAACACGAACACAAAAAAGACAAAACTCTGATATTCAAAAAACTTGCAGCAAGTGCCGTTATGCTTGGCATGGTTGCTTCGGTAATGAGAGTTAAAAACTTTAAAGAATTTGGTAAAAAACTTGAATTTACGGGACCGATTACGAGCGGTAATGCCATAAAAACCGTTTATGCTGCAAATATTACCGGAAGATTTATGGCGGCGGATAACAGCACGGAACTCAGGGAATCAATGACTCGTGATTATTTAGGCTTCCTCAACTGGCTGGTATTCGGCGGTTTTGCGGCAAAGGGTGTTGCAAATCTGCTTGACAGAAAAGGAAATACTTTATTTAATTACACAAAAGAAGGCAAGGGATTAAAGCACTGGCTTAATGATTTAACACTAAAAACTCATAACGAAATTGCTGCCAAAGGTAAAGCCTTTGCCAAGAAAAATATGTGGAAGCTTAATACGGCAAATGCTGCGGGCATTACATACTCTGCAATTACTTTAGGCATACTTCTTCCGATGCTTAATAAAAAAGTTACCGAGCATAAAGCAAAAAATAAAGAGCTTAATGCATAACAGCTCTTATACACCAACAAGTTCTTTTACAATTATATCCGAGCTGTTATGAGTTGTGATGAAATCAAGAGCTTTATCAAAAACAAACTGTTTTTCATTATCATACAGAACCATGTGATAACTGTCCTCAAGTATAATCATTTCTTTATCAACGGAAGAAATATTATTATATACAACTTCTGCTGACTTTGTGCTGGTTAAATCGTCTTCTCTTGAGTGAATTAACAAAATCGGAACATTAAATTCTTTTAAGTGTTTGCGAACATAAGATGATAATTTTAATAATTCATAAAAACCTGTCATCGGGAAATCATTCATTCCGACATCACCTTTTGCAAGAAGTTTTTTAATAACACTTCTCGTTTTTTCGTTTTTGATACCGTGAGGTTCGCATTCGGGATAATTGTAATAATATCTTATAATAGTTGAAATACCCATTGGGATTAAGCATTTATACCAGGGCAGACGCCATCCGTCCAAATATAAAGTAGTAGAAAGCGATATTATTCCTGCAACTTCATCTTTGTATTTGCATCCTGTTGCAATCGCCAAAACCGCTCCCATACATAAACCTGACACAAAAACTTTATCATATTTTGATTTCAGTTTTTCAAAACTGTTGTAAGCAAAATTCAGCCAGTCACGGTATGTTACCGTATATATTTCTTCAAAATTATCGCCATGTCCCGGAATACAATCCGCAAAAATATCGTATCCGTTGTTATATAAAAACTGACCGTATTTTTTCAGCTCAAACGGGCTGCCTGTGAGTCCGTGGAACAATAATACCGCACCTTTTGGTTCAATGTCATCATGTATTAATTCAAAATTTAAACTCATATTTCCTGCTTTTTATTTTTGTTAAACCGAATAAAAAACTTACCGTAATTTGTTTTTACATTGTGATTATACCAAAACCCTTTTCTGACATCAATGTTTATGCCGAAAATCTTTTATAACACAATTATATCAATTCATCAAAGCTGCATAATGAAACCTCTCTGAACTGGCTTTCTAAAAATTCTTTTACTCCGGTTCTTTGTCTTGTACATTTATATGTTGTACCGTTTTTATCTCTTATTTTTTTATAAGTATTGTATTCAACGGTGTCTCCGTTAATTTCAATTTCCGCATTATTTTTATTGCGAATGTTAGGTTTTGTAAGGGAATTTGTAATATACAGAGTGTCTTCCTTGTTTGAGAAAAAGAGCGAAAATTTGCCAAAATAGTGTACATCTTTTCTGGCTGCAAAAATTGTATAAGGAATAAAGTTTTCATCAAAAATATTTTTAACTTTTTTCAAATGCTTTGCGTTATTTTTGTCATTAGGATTTAACTCAAATCCGCCGATAATATATCCGTGCAGATTTTCACTTTGCAGATTAACGTTTTCAAGCAGTCTGTGTTTTACGTTTGCAATTCTGAACCCTCTTTGGTGAGTATCTCTTGCCTGCTTTTGGTTAAATGTTGCAATGTGTCCCAGTTTAGTCCTGTTTCCGTCTTTTATTACAACGGCTATACAATCCATAAGCCCTGTTGTAAACAGATTCTTCCCTTGTTTCATTGTATCTGCAGTCCAGGGCCATCCGACTTCATGCTTTTTCGGATTAAGATGCCGGGTTTTGTTTTTAAAAGTTTTGGCATCAATAAATTTTATTTTTGATTGGAATGATATGCTGTTATTTCTGATTTCCATAAACATACTATATAAAAAAGCAAGCCGAATAGAAACCGGCTTGCTTTTTATTAATTATTATTTGCCTATTTTACCTGCCTGAGCAAGTTTTGCGTAAGCAGCTGTTGCGTAAGCAGCCTGCGGATCATATTGTGCAAAATCTTCTTTTAACTTACTGCCCGGCAAGAAGTTATTGAAAGCATATCTGTATTGTTCATAAGGGTTTCCGTTAACTCTTTCCAACATATCTCTGGCAGCATTTGTTACAATACCTTTTTCATTAACTGCAGGTATTACAACACCGAATTTATCCCTCATTATATCAACCGGAATAGCTTCCGCACCGCCCTGACCGATTATTGCTTCTCTTGCATCACGGCTGAATGCATGTTCGCCGCCTCCGAACACACCGAGAGGATTGCCTTTGCCTACCATTTTGCCATATACCTGAGCATAATCTTCAATCTGACTTATATTTCTTGTTAAGACTGTCGGGAACGGAAAATCTGCCAAAATAAAACCGTTCGGAAATTCTTCATTTGCAGGCATTTCAGTACCTCTCAGATATTGTGTATATTCCGTAGGTGTTGTGCCAAAACCTTTTAGTTTGTTTAATTCTGTAATTTCTCTTGCAGCTTTATCAACTCCGCAGTCGCTGTGTGCAAAGGCAAAACCTATGTCTTCACTTTTTGCACCTTGTTCTTTTAAATAGTTTATAATCGGATTATAAAAATCTTGTATTGCACCCTCATACTGAGCGGAAAGTTCTTTTTTTGTAAGCGCACAGCCGCCTTTTACCTGTTCCGGTTTAATATTACTGTTACCAACAGAGCCCAGAATCAAAGCAGGTTTTTCACCGTAAGCACTTGCCCAAAGTTCATTAGTTGTAAGTTCTTTCGGATTTTCTGCCCAGCCGACAAACTTGAAAGCACCTTTGTTCGGAAATACAATCGGTTTTGCCCAGCCTTCAGCCATAACTGCCGTTCCAAGCGAAGTTTCTTTTATTGCTGCCGCATTCGGTAAAAATGCCTTAACTTCGGCAACAGCTTCCGAAAACGGTACTCCTGACATTAATTTATCGTACATTTTGCCGCTTGCTTCAAAGAACTGTTTATCTCCGGTTATGGAATATTGTGCCAATGTTCTTAATAAAATATCTTTTTGTGTTAAACCTATATTCCTTAAATTCTCTATTCCCTTCTTTATCTCAGGAGCTTTTCCCTGTAATCTGTTAAATAGACTTGTTTCCTGAATTCTTGAGATTGCCTGTACCATACGTTTATTCCTTTCTAATGCTTTTATATTTTGATATTAATGTTCTATACTTATTGAATTAGTTCTTTTATCCATAATAACGGTGATATTCTTTTTGCCGAATATTATCGAATTTTTATTAAGTGCAGCTTTATACCCTTCGTATAACAAATCGAGTTCTTCCGGACTTGCCTCAAAATTATCCCAGTAATAGCCGTCCGTTGTTCCGCCATATTTGTAGTTGCCGCGTATTTCAAATTTTATATTGCCTATTTTATAACCTTTAATTTTCCCTGAAACATCGCCTCTGACATATTCAAATTCGATACCTTTTGCAGATTTTGTAAACAACATATCCCTGCTTACCGAATTTTTGATTTTGTTGTACATTTCTTGTGATTTTTCACCTTCTGTAGGTTTACATTTTTCAATAAAATAATAAGTCGGTGTTAAACCTATAACTCTTGTGCCATCCATTTTGGTTCCGCCGGCATCACCAATACAATCTTCTGATACGGTTTCTTTTATTCCGTCTATTTCAACAACCGAACCTTTAGGTATAAAAACTCTGTAATTTGGTTCCCGTTCGTAACATTTGATTTTTTCTCCGTAAGGGATTTTTTCCGGAATAATTGTTCCGCTTTCACCGTTTTTCACTGCATCAACCGGAACATAATCTTTTATTCTGTCTGTTTTGTAGAGTGTTTTATATTTTCCGTCACTGCTCATTTCTTCGACCAGTACGTTTTTCTTATCTAATTCTACATAAGTATTACCCCAACCGAGATGAGGAATAATCAGACAGCCTCCGAACGGATTACGTTTTAGTTCGGGGATAAACTTTTTAAGCTCTTTTTCTGTTGAAGCAGGATTAAGGATAATAAACTCTGTTTCTTTCGGTTTGTATCTCCACACTTCAAATGAATTTTCATTCATAAATGTATTTAAATCTCTGACTTCACCACCAGGAAGTGTAATTGTGCTGCCTTCTGGAAAGTCAAACTTGTGCGGTTTGACAAAATCTTTGTAATTTACTTTTGAAACCGTATCGCCGGAAAATTTATTTAAAACTGCTGCAGCTACGGTAAAAATTGCACTTGATATAAGTGATACAATTCCTGTTTTAGCTGCTTTTTCTGCCCATTTGCCTCTGAAACTTACTAAATCAGCTTTTGGCTCGGTTATTGGTATATTTTTCGAATCATTTCTTAATTTGTTATTTTGGTATGCTGATTCTTTAAGATTTGATATATTATTAATTTGTAATAACATTTATTTTACCTCTCCAATGGATTTATATGCTTTTTTAGCCAGTTCTTTATTCAGAGTTTCATTCAAACCTTTTAAAAAATCGAAATTACACGCAATAGTTTCACGCATAATAACGGTTTTAGCTTCTTCTACACTTCTGTTGCTCAACATTCGTCCTTCAATTCTTCCTCTGCCGTACTCCGTAACCTTATTGAACAAATGACGGCTTCTGATTTTTGAAAATTTGTCAAATATCTCTGTTATTTTATTCATACACAAACCTTCTTCAAATTTCGATAATCATTACATAACGAAAATAAAACACATAAATATCTAAAATTGACTAATTTATGAAAACTTTGTTACAAAAATTAATAAAAGGCGGATAAGTTTTGTTTTATCCGCCTGTTTATATTCAAATAATATTTACTACTGTTTAATGTGACATATGACCGTATCCGTATTTGTCACGCATATTATAACTAGGTTTTTCAGGAGTTTTGTGTCCAAATAAATTTTTAAAAAATTCAATTATTGCATTTTTTCTTTGTTTTGTTGCGGACTTGTCTTTGTTTACGTATTCGTTTGCAACTTTTCTTACATTATTAGATATTTCAACGCCATCAATAGTTTTTTTGAAACTTACTTGAGTGTTATTTATTCTCACACTATTTACACCATTAATCATATTAACCTACTCTTTCTTTTCTCTATGTGTACTTTCATAATAAAACACGTAAAAAATTATTTTGTCAGAAATTGCAGCTTTTGTAACATATCTTTACACAGAGCCAAAATTATTGATATATTTACACCATACCCCTTTACCCCGAAATATGTTCATGTTATGCTTTTGTTGTTGTGTTGCAAAGAATTGCATTTGTCACAAATCAGAAAGGATATTAAATGCGAATATCTGGTGTTACAGCTTATGAACAGAATTTGTCATTATATGGCAACACTAAGCGAACTGCAGGTTCTATTGACAAAAATCAACGAATTTATAGAGGAACTGCAACAAAAACGAATTCTTGAAAGACATCGTGCAATAGAAGAATCAAAAAAATTAATTTTTAATGTATAAAAGGTAGGTCGAGCATAGCTCGACAAAATATAAAGAAGGAGAAATATAAAATGGCTGAAAAAAGAGTATGGCTATTCAAAGAAGGCAACGCTGACATGCGTGCACTCCTCGGCGGTAAAGGTGCTAACCTTGCAGAAATGACTAACTTAGGTCTGCCTGTTCCTCCGGGACTTACAATCACAACTGAAACTTGTATGGACTACATCAACCACGGTAACAAGATGCCTGCAGGTTTAATGGACGAAGTTAAATATGCCCTTAAAACCGTTGAAGAACAGGCAGGAAAGAAATTTGGCGATTTAAATAATCCGCTTTTGGTTTCTGTTCGTTCAGGTGCAAGAGTTTCTATGCCGGGTATGATGGAAACTATATTAAACTTAGGTTTAAATGATGAAACAGTAGAAGCTATGGTTAAATTAACAAATAACCCAAGATTCTGCTACGATTCATACAGAAGATTTTTAACTATGTTCGGTTCTGTTGCTTGGGAAATGGACAGACAATTATACTTTGAATCTGAAGTAGAAAAAGTTAAAGCAAGAGAAGGTGTAACAGAAGATACACAAATCTCTGCTGAAGGCTGGAAATCTTTGATTCCTATCTATAAAGCAAAAATTAAAGAAGTTACCGGAAAAGAATTTCCGCAAGATCCTTATGTTCAGCTTCAGGAAGCTATTGAAGCTGTATTCCGTTCTTGGAATATACCGAGAGCAGTTGCTTACAGAAACATGAACAAAATCGACCACAACTTCGGTACTGCTGTTAACGTTCAGACAATGGTATTCGGTAACATGGGTAACGATTGTGCAACAGGTGTTTCATTTACTCGTAACCCTGCTACAGGTG